>Ga0190367_1000176_pt1 | contig 49820 bp, 51 predicted proteins | sample 4872181011_MG_FD_171838 | JGI IMG/M metagenome (GOLD analysis project Ga0190367, IMG submission 171838) | Hydrothermal vent microbial mat bacterial communities from Southern Trench, Guaymas Basin, Mexico - 4872-18-10-11_MG | ecosystem: Environmental > Aquatic > Marine > Hydrothermal vents >... | reverse complement strand
ATAGGGTCGAAAGAGATCGTCTTTTATCCAGGTACTCCGAGAGGAGGTTCGTTCTCCATAGACATTGGAACTGCTGGTAGCGTAACGCTCGTCCTACAAGCGCTAATACCAGCAGCGCTTTTTGCGTCTGATCAGGTGGTAGTACGGATCAGAGGAGGTACAGATGTAGCATGGAGCCCTCCTTTTGACTACTTTGACAAAGTGTTTGTGCACGCGCTTCGCTTGTTTGGAGCCGATGTCGGCTTACGTCTCGTAAGAAGAGGGTTTTACCCAAAGGGTGGAGGACTTGTCGAAGCTAGGATTAAGCCCATTGATAGGCTTAGACCGGTGGTTTTGAAGGAGCGAGGGCAGGTAGTTGCAATCACTGGAATAAGCTACTCAGCTGGATTGCCATCACATATTGTAGAGAGGATGGCGCGAAGCTGCGCTAGTACCCTTGAGGAAGTGGGATACCCCTCTCCGCGCATAGCGCGGCGAATGCATCGTTTAGGCTCAGAGAGCGGATCGGTCGGATGCGGAATTGTTGTCTGGGCAGATACTGAGTCAGGGGTGCGACTTGGTGGCAGCGCTCTGGGAGTTAAAGGAAAGCCAGCGGAGCAGGTAGGAAAGGAAGCTGCTCTATCTCTTCTAGTGGAGTTGGCGAGCAATGCTCCTGTTGATAGCCATTTAGCGGACATGTTAGTTGCCTACACGGCACTAGCAGATGGAGTTTCGGAGGTTGTCTGCAGCAGAATTACCAAACACGTTGTATCAGCAGTATACGTTGCGGAGCGAATCTTGGGCGTGAAATTCGAGATTGAGGGAGGGGAGGGGTCGTTAGGACGCTATCGAGTTCGGGGTTGTGGAAGAACGCGTGCATAGGATATTACGGCATCTAGCAACTCATCAACTCCTTCTCGAGTTAGTGAGGAGAATGCTATGAATGGATCCCCTACGGCCTTGCCGACTTCGTCTATTCTTCCCTCATCGACTAGATCCTTCTTAGAAAACGCGAGAATAATTGGACGATCTCCAAAGTGGTGTTTGATTTCCCTGTAGAGGTTTATCTGGTTTACAATCGGAAATCCGCAGGTCTCAGAGGGGTCTATGAGGAACACGATTACGCTAGGTAGGTGTTTCAAGGCAAGGATAGCTTGCAGCTCTATCCTGTTTCGTTCACTTAGTGGTCTATCTAGAAGCCCGGGTGTATCGATGATCTGGAAAGGCACCCCACGATGCTTTCCATGCCCTACGATAATCTCCTGTGTGGTAAAGGGGTAGCTTTCTACCCGCGGTTTTGCAGAGGAACATACACGGACCAGACTTGACTTACCAACGTTAGTGTATCCACTTACAACAATTGTGAACAATTCGGGATTTATGCTGGGTAACTTTCGAAGCTTTACCGAGGCTTCTCGTAGAAGGTCTAGTTCCCCTTCGATTTCTCTTAGGAGCGACGACACTCTTCCATAGAACGAGCGTAGAAACTGAAGGCGCTGGTTTACCTTCTGTGCACCACGTATCTTTGCACGGTACTCGTGGGCTAGTTTATCGATAACATCGGCACACCATTTAACCCGATACAACGCCTTTCGAAGAGCTGCTTCACCAACGAGTACATCCAACAATTCTCGATAAAAGGCGGGGATTCTCTCTATTCGAGGGTATGAGCGAACAATGCGTAGGAGACGATCGCACAGCATACTTCTGATTATCTCTATCCGTTTAAGATCAGAAGTCAAAGACCCACGTCCTGCGCGTCTTGCACGCCTAAATGCAAGATCAATCAGCTCTTCAGCGGTTGATGGTGTGGGTACGTTTTCAAACGGGTTCATTCGATAGTGAACACTGAACCATTTATTAGGGGAGCGTTGAGAGATGCTTGTGTCTCAGTATAGATGGCTAATGGGAGCAACGGCGGTGGGTATTGCGTGTAAAGAGGGGGTTGTACTTGCATCCGAGAAGAGGCTTGCTTATGGAACCTTCGTTGCTAGTAGGAACGTAATGAAGGTGTTTAAGATAAATGATCGGGTAGGAATGGCTTGTGCAGGGCTTATAGGAGATGTTCAGCTGTTACTTCGGGAGTTAAGGTACAATGTAAACCTGTATCAGTACATGTATGTACGGCGAATTCATCCGCGTTCTGTCGCACGGATATTATCCCTTCTTCTCCAATCACGACGCCTTTTCCCTATGATAGCACAGATAGTGATTGGAGGGATCGATGATGAGGGAAAGGCACGGGTGTATTCTCTCGATCCGCTAGGATCGGTAATCGAGGATAACTACACCGCGGTTGGCACAGGTACAGAAATCGCCATCGGAGTGGTTGAATCATACTACCGACCAGACATGAGTATAGACGAGGCAAAGGAGTTAGCAATCAGAGCTATTAAACGAGCGGTTTCCAGAGATGCGATGAGCGGCGATGGCATCGACATCATCATTATTACGAAAGAGGGTATACGAACCGAGAGCGTACCGTTAACGTCCACGTAGGTGGGCTATGGAATTTTCCAAAGAGGAGGTTCTTCAGCTTCTTAAGCAGCTTGTTTCAACACCAAGTCCGTCAGGTAAAGAGGCAGAGCTTGTGGATAGGGTAGAGAGTTGGTTGCAAAGCTGGGGGTGGGAGGTTAAGCGTATACCCACACCTGAATCTGGAGATAGTCTAGTTGCTCATTACATATTCGGAGACGGGCCTCGTTTTATGCTACTTGGACATCTTGACACCGTAGAGCCTGTAAGTGGCTGGGATACAGACCCCTACAATCTGATGATAGATGGAGATCTAGCTTACGGTCTTGGAGCCTTAGACATGAAAGGAGGGCTAGCTGCTATGCTTACGGTAGCAAAGTACATCGCAGAACTTCGCGCGCGTCAGGGAGGTGTATGGTTGATTTTGACCACAGATGAAGAGCGATATTCACGAGGAGCCGATGCTATCGTTAGAACGAGAATTTTGACAGAGGTCCGAGGCGGCATCTGTGCAGAACCTACCGACATGAAGTTGGTACTGGGAAGACGCGGTCGTGTTGTTTTTCGAATCGAGGTAGAAGGTCGTTCGGCGCATGCTACAACTCCCTCCAAAGGCGTGAATGCAATAGCTGAAGCATCACGCGTCATCTTGGATCTGGAGGAGTATGCAGGAGAGGTTGCTAGGCGAGGAGGTTCCCTTTGCGTACTATCCGTTAGTTCGTACTCACCCTATTTATCCGTACCAGATCGCTGCGTGCTACGCGTTGATAGGCACCTAGGTGTAGAGGAATCTCGGGCAGTAGCAATCGAGGAGTTTCGTCGTCGCATAGCTAAGTTTCGTAAACGGGCATTGATCAGAGTTATGGTAGAGGATCGCCCTACACCATACATGGACGCTTACCGTGTAGATCCAAGTAATCCGGTTGTGAAAGCGGTTGTCTATGCCGCACGTCAAGTGCTAGGACGGGCGCCTCGACGGATTATTGGAGAGTCTGTTGCGGATGAGAACTACTTTGTTGTCCGAGCAGGGATTCCGATCGTTACACTAGGACCTATGGGGGGGAACGCGCATGCAGCTAACGAATATGTTCACGTACCAAGTCTTGTGGCCTGTGCACGAATTTATTACCTAGCGCTAGAGAAACTGCTCGCTTGACCGTAATGCAAACACTTGCGTATCCATCCGAGATAGCGGGTATCCTCAGAAAGCAGAAGTACCAATTAGTGGGTAGGCACTCTGCTGTCAAGAAATGTCATTGGCTGCACGAGATGCTTGTTAACCAACGACCTTGCTATAAGCAACAGTTCTATGGCATAAGAACGCACAGGTGCCTACAAATGAGTCCCGCAGTGGTGTTTTGCACTCAACGTTGTTTGCACTGTTGGCGGGTTCAACCACCCGACATTGGATTAGAATGGTCAGAATTGGGACCTGATGAGTGGGATCCTCCCGAACTGGTAGTCGAGGAGGCGATAAAGGCGCAGCGGCGCATTCTCACAGGATACAAGAAGCATCCAAAAGTGCCTGAGATCCTTTGGCGGGAGGCATGGAATCCAAATCAGGCGGCCATTAGTTTATCAGGCGAGCCAACGCTATACCCGTATATCGGGGGACTTATCCGAGAGTTTCATCGAAGAGGCTTTACCACTTTCTTGGTGACTAATGGCACGCTACCTGAGAGGTTGGAAGCATTACCCGAACCTCCTACTCAACTATACATCTCCCTTACAGCACCTACAGAGGAGGCACATCGTGTACTTTGCAGACCTCTATTAAAAGATGCTTGGAAGCGTATTTTGAGAACTATCGATTTAGCAAGAGAGCGGTTTGATCGCGTAGTTTACCGCATTACCTTAATCCGGGGATGGAACGATAGGTATGCTGATGAGTACGCTAAACTAATCGAGAGAGGGCAGCCTCCATTCGTAGAGATAAAGGCGTACATGTTTGTCGGTTATTCGCAACGACGGCTCACCCTCGATGCAATGCCATTACATCGTCATGTTATGGAATTCGCTGAAGAGCTTGCAAAGAAAACAGGGTACCAATTATACGATGAGAACATTAGTAGCCGCGTGGCATTGCTGGTAAGTGGGGCTGTTAAACCACGAATACCTGGGCTTTGATAGAGGAAGTTCTGCGTAGCATAGAGGCAGGAAGGCGTGTTCTTCAGGAGCGTTTCGAAGTTAAGCAGCAGTTAAAGGTGTTAGAGAGCAGCGCCCTCCAGCTGTCCTATCAAGCAGTTTCCGAGGCGCATCGAGGGAACTTAAGTGCGGCAGAGAAGCTGCTTCAAGAGAATCAGGGGATCATTCGCCAAATCCTTAGTCTGATAGAACGATTTCCAGACTTTGAACGAAGCGTGCGTACAGTGCTTCAGGAATATGCTGAGGCGGCCATCGTAGTAGCGTTTATGCGAAGAGAGAAGCTTCCTAGCCACGAGGCGCTGGGCATTCCCGTTATACCATACCTCTGCGCTTTAGGAGATGTAGTAGGGGAGTTACGCAGATATGCGCTTAACGCAGCTCTGCATAACAGACTAGATAATGCCTTTGCTGCTCTTCAGATCATGGAAAGCTTGTACGATGCGCTGCTCAGCTTGACTGCGATCTATGCACCAGAAGTAAGCACCCTTCGTCACAAGTGCGATGTAGCACGCCGATTAGTGGAAGACCTTAGGAGCGTACTTGTAAAACGAGGGTACGTTGCCTAAGCTCCCCATTAAGTGGATCTTGGAACGACTTGAGCGAGGAGAAGCGTACGATAAGGTATGGCGCGAGACTTCATCCTTAGCGGTGGGGAGAGGGTTGGGAGGTAGGATCTTTCAGGGAAAAGGAGCGCAAAACCCCGTCTTTGAGGTAGCTGAGAAACTGCGGCATATCTTACTCGATCTAGGTTTTCGCGAGTACGTTTTGCCGCTAATCGTTGATGAAACCGAGGTTTACAAACAGTACGGTCCTCAGGCTATGCTTATCCTGGATAGATGCTACTACTTAGGAACACTACCACGCCCCGAGATCGGATTAAGGAAGGAAAAGGTCGAAGAACTCTCAGCTCTCGGAGCACCTACCGATGAGCGGTCTTTGGAAGTGCTGCGTAACTTGCTACGTTCGTTTAAGCGAGGAGAAGTCATGGCAGAAGAGTTACCGGAGCGGCTTGCTACAGCATGGGGGGTAAGTCCAGAGCTTGCAGCGCGCGCTATCGAAGCGATATTTCCTCGATTCAGGAAAGTGCAGCCACAACCAACTTCGTTAATCCTACGGTCGCATCTTACATCATCGTGGTTCGGTTTCTTAGCAGAGGCACAGTACGTTCTTCCTCATCCTATCAAGGCGTTCTCGGTCGATCTCAGAGCCCGTAGAGAGCAACGAGAAGATACATCGCATCTAAGGGTTCACCGTGCAGCAAGCTTCGTGATTTTAGACGAGGAAGTGAGCTTAGATGATGGAATTAGAATAACTGAAGAGGTACTAAAACGTGTTGGTGTTGAATCGGTCGAGTTTGTGAAGAAGGAGCCGACTTCTAAGTACTACGCTGAAGGGACTGAGTACGAGGTGATAGCGCGAAGCGAGAACCAACAGCTTGAAGTAGCGAATCTGGGGATGTACAGCCCTGTTGCACTTGCACGCTATGGAATAGAATATCCTGTGTTTAACTGCGGTATAGGAATAGAGCGCATTGCCATGATTTTACAAAATGTTACCGATATCAGAAAGCTTGTTTACCCGTTTAGAATAGAAGTACCTTTGCTTTCCGACGAAGACATTGCAAGAGAGCTTGAATATGTAAGAACGCCTGAAACCACATGGGGGAAAGAGCTCGCGAAAACAATTCTTGAAGTAGCACGACAGCATGCAAACGATCCAAGTCCTTGCACCATCGTAGTATTTGATGGCGAAGTAGAGGGAGTAAGGCTACGTGTAGAGCTGTTTGAGGAGGAGGAAGGAAAGCGTCTTCTAGGTCCTGCAGCCTTTAACCAGATATATGTCTATCATCGTAGTGTATTAGCCATACCTGATAAGGGAATGGAGCATATACCGATCGTAGTCGAAGCTAGGCAGAAAGGTGTAAGGACGGGATATGTCTTCATGGAGGGCATAGCGCTGTGGGCGGCAGCTCTGGCAGAAGATGCGGTTAAGGGGAGACGATGTGCAGAACTTCGAATACGTATCGTAAAAAGCCTCAGCGATGTTAATATGCGTATAAGCGATGTTGCTAGGCGAGCGATCGCCTCGTGTGGTGGGAGAATCGATGTAAGGGGACCTGCATTTGTAAACATCAGAATCTTGGTTGAGTAGAAGAGTTCAGCGGTTAATCCCCAAGGGTTGGATCAAGCTTGAACGGTTAGTTCGAATACAGCGGAAACTGACAAGCAAGGTACGCATTCAAGGTCCTCCACGTTGGCCTCCCCGTTTAGTTGCAGGAATAGACTTGGCTTACTCTGGTGGATTCGCATTCGTAGCGATTGTTGTAGTAACGTATCCTGAGGGGAGGGTAATTTCTGAGCTATGGGCTAAGCTTCCGGAGACATTTCCGTACATACCCACCTTCTTGTTTATGAGAGAGGGCCCTCCCATTCTCTATGCACTTACCAAGTTGCCAGTAGACCCTGACTTATTGCTGGTAAATGGACACGGTCTTCTTCATCCGAGGAGGATGGGTTTAGCTACGTACGTCGGAGTGGTTTCGGGCAAACCTAGTGTGGGTGTTGCAGCGTCTTTACTAAGGGGATTTGTTGTAGGAGAGGACGGATTTGTTCGCGACAAGAAGACGGGGGAAGTTCTGGGAGCTGTGATTAAACGAGGAAAACGAGCAGCTTACGTTAGCCCGGGTCACCTTGTTACATTGGAAAGATGTATTGAAGTAGTACGCGTACTCGCGGCGGAGGGTCGATGCATGCCGAAACCTATACTCTTGGCAGACCGACTATCGAAGGTTTACCGCCCACGCGGGCATTCGGCGTCTTTGCAGTCCTTCTTGAACTAGCAAGAAGGGGAGCTCACATTGCACCTGTTGAAGTAAGTGAGAGAGAGCTTGGTGTCGCCATTGGTAAATCTCAACAAACAGCGTCTAGACTACTACGGCTCTTAGAGAAGCAAAAACTGGTGGAAAGAGTACGTAAAGGGGTATGTAGCTTAGTATGGCTCACCGATGAGGGAGTCGCAGTACTGGTTGGATGTTGTTATGAATTACACCGAGTGCTTGGCGAACCGGTACTACTGCATTTCAAAGGAACTGTAACGACAGGTGTAGGGGAGGGGGTCTACTACATGCAACACCCGAGATACGCACAAGCTTTCGAGAATGTACTCGGGTTCAGACCCTATCCAGGCACTCTAAATCTAAAGCTACGGTCATGGTCTGAGATAGCAAGACTTCGCGCTTTGAGAAAAGTCGGTGGGTTTACAGTACCAGGGTTTGTTGATGATAGGAGAAGCTATGGCGCTGTTTTCGTGTTTCCAGCGAGGATAGCGGGTCGGATAACTGGCGCTGCGATCATGCCAGAAAGAAGTCGATACAGAGACGTACTAGAGGTTATTGCCCCGGTGTGTCTAAGAGAAGAGTTGGGACTGCGGGATGGGGATGAGGTTGAAGTCGTTGTCTCGATACCGCCTATTATCCAGGAAAGAGTGGTAATAACACGGTTGCGCGAGCGGTGTGAGAGGTACATACGCAAATGTGAGCATGTTTTACGTACGATGAAAGTACTGAAGAATGAGAAGACATCGCGTGTGATCAAACTGGCACACGACTATTTCAAAGATGCGGTTTATTATCTGGAAAAAGGTGATGTAGGAACAAGCTTAGCTTGTATATCGTACGCAGAAGGGCTTCTCGACGGGTTGCGTTTAATGGGCTATGCATCATTCACATGGGAATGAAAGACGCTCGTGTAGTGCTTGCATCAGGTGTTTTCGACTTACTGCATGCGGGGCATGTAGCGTTCCTTAGAGAAGCAAAGCGGATCGCAGGAGAAGAAGGGCGATTGGTGGTGGTTGTTGCAAGCGACCGAGTTGTTAGGAACCGTAAGGGAAGAAGCCCGGTTTTACCTCAGGATCAGCGAATAATGATTGTAAAGGCTATCAGATACGTAGACGAGGTGATTGCAGGGACACCGGATCTGGATATATGTGACATCTTAAGGCGTGTACGACCGGACATTGTAGTTCTTGGGTATGACCAGACATGGCTCCGCAAGCTGGTTGAGGAGGCTGCAAGAGAAGCAAGGCTGTCGATAAGTATCGTTCAACTACCTCGATTCCCTGTGAAACCGGGAAGCTCTACCGAGGTAAGGCGGCGCCTTCTGGAGAAGTCGTAGCCATTCCTCCTCTGTAAAGTGAAGGTCCCCTGTAACTATCAGGGTGTGAGGTGCTGGAGGGAACTCGCCCTTCTCTAGTTCATAAATAGGAGCAGCTACCACTACTGCATCGGGAAATCCTGCGCGAATAACCGCTACCGAGGGTTGGTCTCTACTATAGACTTGAGGAAGATGCTCGTGTATGTATCGTGCTGCGTAGTTCACAGTAACTCCCTCTGCACGTTTAGCATCGTATTCTAGAAGGGTAAGGGTATGAAGTCCTCTCTTCAGGTTTTCTAAGATTCGATCAGCGGGGGAGCGTATTTTTCGCTCCATGGCTTCAAGCGGTATCGTAACCGTAGGGCCGAATTTGTAGATATGAAGACCGCTCAGGCTTATTGCAGCCGTATGAATTGAAACACCGTTTACGACGTCCACTGGTATGCCTTTCTGGAGCGCCATTTGTATTAGAGAAAGGTGTGTTGTTGCAATTAGAGGATCGCCAGGAACAAGTATGCAGACGTTATGCGTACGGGCTTGTTCAATAATGTCAGCAGCACGATTCTCGAGATCGTATCTGCTTCCGATCGTGATCGAGCGGTCTAAAAGCGCCGAAATCTGCTTAATGTACCCCTCAGGTAATACACTAGTATAGGCATCGAGAATTACGATATCTGCTTGTTTAGCAAGATTCAGTCCTCGCAAGGTAATTCCATCTGGATCGCCGAGACCGAGTCCCACAAGCAGCAGCATACTTGGCAGATCTCCAGCAGCTAAAGAACTCAACCCGCAAAGGTTAAAGCACTACCAGAGCCGCATCAGATGGAGCGCCGGTCGTCTAGCCTGGTCTAGGACATCGGCCTGCCGCGCCGAAAACCCGGGTTCGAATCCCGGCCGGCGCACCACCTCTAGAGAGCTTTGATGAAGCATGTTGTAAGGCTATGAAATGATACCAGCGCTTATCTCTAGTAGCGTAAGCAAGCGTGCAACTATTGTAGCTGCTTTAGCGGGGTGAGGATACACGCGTACTACTTCATCAGCAAGCTCGTAGGTAGTTGGATCGAAGTCAAGTGCCTGAAAGCCGCCTACAACATATGTAGGAGGAGGATGTTGAAGTGCGTACTTTGCTATGAGAGATAGTGGGCGTGCTTCTCCCTTTTCAGATAGAAGAACCACAATGGTAGGGTGTAGTTGCGCGATAAGCTGCTCAAGGCTCATAGGTTGCAGGGTCATTAAGGGGTGGTCTGCGCTTGGAGGAACTTTTCCGAACTTATACAGTTGATGAAGCAGACCTATGAAACGATTGTAGTTGGGAGGAAAGCGGATACTGGGGTCAAGAGCAATAACGTGGTTATCGCGCGTGTGTACGAATACACAGAGAGACCTATTGCGGAACAGTGGCGAGTCGGTCAGTAGATGAAGACACGCATGAACAATATCAGGTCGTCCTCGCTTCTGGTAATCAGCCAAGCGTAGCATAGCGCTGTGATGCAAAGAGGCATCAAGTATCACTTCATGCGGCTCTAAACGGAACCGATGCGCTGAAGCGGCTACGGAGGGGTGCTCTAAGATCTCTTCGGGAACGCGTTCGATAGCAGACTCAGCTAGTACGAGGTACGCCTTAAACGGCATCAATTGTGCTCTATGTAGTGGGTAAAAGACATTGGATTCGTCGACGGAAACGTCGCGCTTTTACTAAGCTACTTAAGATTGCAAAAAAACTTGAGAAGGGTGGGATTTCTACTAGTGAAGAAGAGCGATTAATTGATCAAATTGCAGAAGTCCTAAAGAAAGATCACCCCCCAAAACCTCTGACTATACGGCTATTCATCTGCAAACGCTGTAGGAGTTTCCTTAGACCGGGTGTGAACGCGCGCGTCCGTATTCGGTCACGCCGACGACCGCATCTTGTGATAACGTGTCTGACGTGTGGTCAGATTCGAAGGATTGTTTATAAGCCACCTCGCCCTCCGACGAAGCGGTCCATTGGCAACGTATATGGTACCCGCAGACAAGCTGATCAAACGGTTAGCAGAGTATCTAAAGAAGAATAACATAGTAACACCGCCGCAGTGGGCACTTTATGTTAAGACGGGAGTAAGCAAGCGGAGGCCTCCTCAGGACCCGGATTGGTGGTACGTTCGATGTGCGTCGATTCTGAGAAAGTTGTACATACACGGTCCGATGAGCGTTAAGGATCTTAGGCGAGAGTATGGAGGAAGACGCCGCGTGCGTACGAAACCTCCTCACTCGTGGCCAGGTAGTGGTGCTATTGTGAGGAAGGCGTTGCAGCAGCTTGAGGCAGCTGGTCTTGTTCAAAAGGTTCCATTAAAAGGGCGCATACTAACACCTGAGGGGACATCCCTACTTGACCGTATTGCTAAGGAGATAATGAAGGAGGAGGGTACCCCAGAGTGGCTGCCTTGAGTAGCTACTACGATTACGATGCGGAGCTTGAGGCACTGAAGCGACGGCGTATGCTGGAATTGCAGAAAATGCTGGAGGAGCAGCAACGGCGTCAACAAGAGGAAATGCAGAAACAGAGTATACTACGCGTCTTACTAACACCAGAAGCACGGCAACGACTCACTAATGTTAGACTAGCGCATCCAGAGATAGCAGCCTATGTAGAGAACCTTCTCATCGCTTACGCACAAGCGGGAAGGCTTCGCATTCCTGTAGATGATGATACTCTGAAGCAAATACTGGTGAAGGTCAGGGCAATGTTCAAACGTAAATCAGGCATCCGCATACGGCGGCTGTAGCCATGACGAGTAGAAAGCGACGAGGTATGAAGAAACGGCTCTTGGCGGCATTAAAGCGAAACCAACCAGTACCCATGTGGGTGATTGCGAAGACTAAGGGTAAAGTACGGTTCAACCCGAAGCGGAGACATTGGCGGACGTCGAAGCTGAAACCTTAGAGATACCACCAGAGGATATTGTAGAGGAGAGATACTACACTGTACCATTACGTAGCGTTAGGTACAGACCCAGAAAGAAACGTGCGGCGGTAGCGGTCAGGAAAATCGTCCAATTTATAGTTCGCCATATGAAGCCGAAAAATGAAGAGGGTGAGATTGATCCACGATTGGTGAAAATTCATCCTCGATTAAACGAATTGATATGGCGACGCGGTATAGAGAAACCGCCTCTAAAGGTACGTGTTCGTGCAGTTCGAACACGAGAAGGAACGATCTGGCTGTTTCCTGCATAACGCTTGGTAATTGAATACCTAGACCTGTTTGGCGTACCGCACATTGGGGTCTATGTGCATGCGTGTGATCGCTATGCGTTGATACCTCCGCGTGTGCCTAGGAAGAAGATACAGCTAATCGAGAAGGTACTCGGAGTAAAGACCTACACTGTGGATTTTCTCGACTCACGATTGGTCGGGGTATTCTGTGCGGGAAACTCGCATGGAATAGTACTTCCGTGGTTTTCGGATCCAGAGGGAGTGGAAAAGCTGAAACAAGAACTGGATGTTGAAATTGAAGTTCTTGAACTTAAACGAACTGCTTGGGGAAACATGGTGGCTGTTAACGACAAAGGTGGCATTGTTGACCCACGAATCCCCCGCAGAGTTATGAAGCGGCTTGAAGATCTCTTTCAGGTAGAGTTGGAGAAAATGGAAGTTGCGGCATATGCTGTTGTAGGTTCTGTAGTGGCGGTAACGAACATTGGAGGGATTGTTCACCCGATGGTAACAGAGGAGCAGCTAGAGATGCTACAGAGCATTCTAAAAGTGGATGTGTATCCGGGTACGGTTAACGGAGGAGTGCCCTTCGTCAGATCTGGAATTGCGGCTAACTCCAGAGGAGCGGTTGTAGGGACTTCGACTACAGGACCAGAGCTACTTATTATCGGACAGTCGCTTAAGGTCGCATAACGCTACTGATATATTACGCGGTTTTGTCGCTAAAGTGAGTGGGTCGATTCGACGTGAAGAGTTGGAGGCGCAAATTGCTCAAGGCTACCAACGCCTCCGTCAGCTACAGGAAGTGGGTGAAGCACTACAGCAGCATATCGTGAGCATTACGGCTGCGATAGCTTCGATCGAAAGCGTCTGTACGGTACTGCCTCTACTTAAAGCGGGGGAACACGAGGTGCTGTTCTCATTAGGATCAGGGGTTATGCTCAGGCAGAAAGTACCTCAAGTGGATAAGGTGATCATAGCTATAGGCGCAGGATATGCGGTTGGTACGGACCCAGATACCGCAAAAACGATACTGCTCAAGCGGCGCCAGAACCTTGAGAGAAGTATGCAGCAAGCCCATCAGGTGCTTGCTGCGGTTTCGAGGGAAGCAGACGCGCTATCAACGCAACTTCGAGCGCTGATCGATCAACTACAGCAGAAAGGTGGTTCAAGTGGTTCTTGAAAATCTACGGCGAACATTATCGGGATTCGTACAGCGGTTAAGTGAGGTAGAGTTAGATGAGCGAAAGCTACGTCCGGTTTTAGACGAACTACTACTATCCCTGGTAGCTAATGATGTCGCGTTAGAGGTAGCGGAAGCTTTGTGTAATCAGGTTCTTCAAGAGCTCGTGGGATGTCGCGTAGGACGGTTCGAAAAAAGGAAGCCTATCGTTAAGCAAGCGCTCTTATCAGCAATTCTTCAGCTACTTGAGATAGGCGGGCGTTTTGATTTACTAGGGTATGTGCGCAATGCAGAGAAACCAGTTAAGATGGTATTTGTGGGAGTGAACGGAACAGGCAAAACGACCACTATTGCTAAGGTTGGTTATCTACTTCAACAAAGTAGTTTCAAAGTAGTCTTCGCTGCCAGCGACACCTTTAGGGCTGGCGCTATTGAACAGCTTAAGGAGCATGGACACCGGCTAGGAATCCGAGTTATTTCAGGAAGATACGGAGCAGATCCAGCATCCGTTGCTTATGATGCGGTTGAACACGCTAGAGCAAGGCGGTTGGATGCCGTCCTTGTTGATACATCTGGTCGTATTCACACAAAGCACAACCTTATGGAAGAAATGAAGAAGATCGTCCGTGTTATAGATGCAGATCTCGTTATATTCGTAGGAGACGCGCTTACTGGCAATGATGCTGTTGAACAGGCGCGAGAGTTCCACAAATACGTAGGGATCACCGGTTCAATTTTAACAAAATTTGATGCAGATGCGAAAGGAGGTGCTGTGATTTCAGTTGCTTACATTACACGTCGCCCCATACTGTTTCTGGGTGTAGGTCAGCGATACGAAGACTTACAGCCTTTTGATCCGAAGACTTTTGTCGCGCAAATAGCCGCAGGTTTGTGAGCGTGATCCCTGAAGTACCACGAATAGGAGCAAGCAACCTTCTGAGTCTAAAGGACCTAACGTGCGGAGAAGTTGCACATCTGATTAAGTTTGCAGCATGGGTCAAGGCGCACCGTTACGACTCTAGACTAGCTAGCGTTCTACAAGGTCGCTCTATCGCACTCATCTTCGAGAAGCCATCTACAAGAACACGGGTTTCGTTTGAAGTAGCTATTAGGGAGTTAGGCGGTCATCCTCTGTTTCTGAGCAAGAGCGAGCTGCAATTAGCGCGAGGAGAACCAGTAGCAGATACAGCGCGAGTGTTGTCCAGGTATGTTCATGGCATTGTAGCGCGCGTTTACCGACATGAGACCTTGGAGGAACTTGCCCGGTATTCGACGATACCCGTGATCAACGCACTATCAGATAAGTATCATCCCTGTCAAATACTAGGAGACCTTCTGACCATCTACGAGAAGTTTGGCAAATGGAGAGGAGTGAAGGTTGCTTGGGTTGGTGACGGCAACAATGTTTGCAATAGTCTTCTCATAGGATGTGCAAAGGTAGGGTGTGACATTTGGGTTGCAACACCTAGACAGTACAGACCGCATAAAGAAGCGATTCGTGCTGCTCAAGCTGCTTCTCAGGAAACAGGAGCTAGGGTCGTTTTAACCGAGGATCCTGAAGAAGCAGTAAGAGACGCTGATGTCGTTTACACGGATGTGTTTGTGTCCATGGGAATGGAGGAGGAGAGAGAGGAGCGCTTACGCACGTTTATGCCACGCTATCAGGTTACTCAAAAACTGGTCTCCCTAGCCAAACCGAGCTTTGTTTTCATGCACTGTCTTCCAGCTCACCGAGGGGAGGAAGTGGAGTCGGAGATTATAGATGGACCGCACTCTATTGTCTGGGACCAGGCAGAGAACAGGCTGCATGCGCAGAAAGCCTTGCTAATCGCGCTCTTTGCACGATAAGAAATTCACAGTCATCGTCTGCTCTCGAGTAGATCCCGCTTCGAGAAACATAGTGTCACATTTTCTTCAGAGGATAGAAGCGCGTAGAGTCTCGGATGCGGTGCTAAAATGGGAGGATGTGCTCATTGTGTTTACGGATTATGATACTGTACAGATCGATGAGGACCCCAGATTATGTGACATGCACCCGCAAGCATTTATCGTAGCGTCACGGCATAAAAGCGAATCTGGACTTCCTTGTCTTACGGTACATACCCCTGGTAATTTGACAGATCAGACCTATGGCGGAAAGCCTCGGAAAGTTTGCCTAGCGTGGCCTTGCATGATAAAGGCGTTATTGAAAGCAGTAGTAGAGGAAGCAAGTACTGCTCTACGGGAGTACAGAGTTTCGCTTGAGGCAACGCATCACGGACCTACCGAGCTTTCGTCACCAGTAGTGTTTATCGAGATAGGAAGCACCGAGAGACAGTGGGTTGACGGGAATGCTGGAGCGGTATGGGCGCGCGTTTTGGAGAAAGTGCTTGAGCGCGGTCCTCCAGCTTGTGTCCCTGCAGTTGGTTTAGGTGGTACGCACTATGCACCGAAGTTTACAAACCTTACACTTTCGACTAATCTGGGATTCGGACACATCATTCCCAGAACTGTATGTGAACGATTGGACTTTGAAATTCTTTATCAAGCAGTAGAGCGAACTTTAGGTAATGGTGTTCGTCTTGTAATAGATAAGAAAGGAGTTCGAGGCGTTATTCGAAGGCGGTTAATAGCATGGGCTGAGCAGCAAGGAATGACGGTAGAGGTTAAGTAGTTGAGGGATAGCCTCGCTAGTCTTGGGACTGCTATCGACTCTCCGTGACATATCACGTGCCTTACATCTAGCGAGAAAGCCGGACAAGGGAGAGCTTTGGCAAATGCTGAAAATCTGCTTGCTTGCCTTCGGAATCACGGGATCGGTCGGTTTCGTTATCCACCTAATAATGTCGTATTGGCTACTAAGTTGAGCCAAGAAGGAGAACAACCAGCGTTAAGAAAGCGCCGGCTTGCATTCTTTGCTGTAAGTACGATCGCAGGACGTGAAAAGAGTGTTGTGGAAGAAATTGCTCGACGAGCTAGAGCGCAGAACTTACCAATAGCTTCAGTGTTTTTCGTACGAGACATTCGCGGATACGTGTTCGTTGAAGCGCCTAGCCCACACTACGTAGATCAAGTCGTTTACAGAGTACGTCATGTACGCAGACGAATACGAGGACTCATCGACATCGATTACGTTACGAAACTCGTCGTTCCTAGGAAGGAAGAGATTCGTGCAGGTGATATCGTTGAGATCTGTAGCGGTGTGTTTGAAGGAATGCGGGGTCGGGTAAGGAGCGTTTTCGTAGATAAAGGGGAAATCGAGGTTGAGTTACTGGACGTAGAGCATCCGCTTCCTGTACGAATTAGAGCGTCAAACGTAAGAGTGGTAGAAAGAGGTGAAGCTGCGAGATGAGTGAGAGCATTAAGATCGAGAAGGTTAGGGAGGTTAGCGTACTGGTCGAGGGAGGAAAAGCGACTCCAGGACCTCCACTAGGACCCGCCTTAGGCCCATTAGGTATACCAATTGGTAAGGTTGTTGCTGAGATAAACAAACTAACCCAACAATACCAGGGTATGAAGGTACCTGTGCGAATTAGAGTAAATATCGAGACGAAGGAGTATAGCATTGAAGTAGGCTCTCCGCCAACGTCAGCACTTATCCTCCGAGAGTTGGGTGCAGAGAAAGGTTCCTCTGCTGCAGGTCACGATTTCATTGGAAACTTGTCAATGGAGCAAGTTGTGAAAATTGCGAAAATGAAAGCAGAGGCATTAGGGAGGAAGAATGTGAAAGCAATAGCGAAGGAGGTTCTTGGCACGTGCGTGAGCATAGGAGTTTTGGTGGAGGGAAAGCATCCGAAAGAAGTCATAAGAGAAGTCAGCGAAGGTAAGTGGGATAACTTGTTTGGTAAAGGGTAAATAGAGGAAATTCACGCGCAACTCCTTGTCTCTTAGGGAGATAGGGGCAGCACTACGAGAAGCTCTCAGGGAGGCTAAGCGAGTTTCAAAGCCACGACGGTTCACGCAGAGCGTTGAACTGATTATAGCGCTTCGAGACATCGATGTCCGTAAGCCAGAGAATAGGTTCACTCAAGTACTACCGCTTCCTTATAAAGTGGGTAAAGGAGCTACAATAGGCGTTTTTGCCTCAGGAGACCTGTATGTGAGGGCAAAGGAGCTGGGAGCTGAGCTTATTGTATCGAAAGAGGAGTTAGAGCGCATTGGCCATAGCAAAAAGGAAGCAAGAAAGTTAGCAAAAGCTTGCGACTTTTATCTTGCAGAAGGACCGCTCATGCCCCTCGTTGCTCGAACATTAGGGCGGTTTTTGGGTCCACGGGGGCGTATGCCTCAACCAGTAACTGCCTCAACAAACCTGAACGAGGTATTTGACCGATTACGTAGATCTGTACTCATCAGGTTAAAGGACCAGCCTCAAATTCAGGTGCGGATCGGTAAAGAGGGTCAACCAGAGGATGAGATCATTGAAAATGCATTAACCGTCCTTGAATTCTTAGCCGACAAACTTCCAAGAGGATTGAAGAACATAGAGCGAATGTACGTCAAGCTAACTCAGGGTCCTGCAGTACAGGTACGATGGAAGCGGTAGCGATGAGTAAGAAGATCAGCCCGGCTCTGCAGAGAAAGCAGCAGATTGTTAGAATGTTGATTGAATCCTTGAAGGATTACAAGAATATTCTTCTACTGGGCTTCGAAGGCGTTACAAGCGCTCAGTTTAGACGATTCAGAGAGCTGGCTAGAGGTCGTGCTTACGTAAAAGTTGCAAAGAATACCTTAATCTATCGCGCATTAAAAGAACTCTTTCCGGACGATATTGTACAAAAAGCTAAGATTGTTCTTAAAGGACAGACGGCAGTCGTAGCCACCAATGAAAATCCGTTCGCCGTCCTACGCTTGATTGAAGAGACGAAAGAAAAGGGGTTCTTGAGAGCAGGTATGAGAAGTCCTGTTGAGATCACAATTCCGGCAGGGAACACTGGGCTGCCACCTGGACCAGATATTGCATTATTTGCAGAACTAGGGATACCAACGAGAATTATATCGGGCACGATCTGGGTAGTTGGTGAGCATACGATAGTAAAACCAGGTGAGGAAGTGACCCATACACTCGCTGAGCTTTTGATGCGACTTGGAGTTAAGCCGCTTGAGAAGAGGTTCTCGGTTAAGGGAGGTATAGTTGATAACGTCTTCATACCAGGAGATTTACTCGGTAAGAAGCCGGAGGAGTACTGCGAAGACTTGCGGGCTGCTGCTGAAAATGCGCTACGGCTAGCTTACGGTATCAAGTATGTGGTGCCGCAGATCGTACCCTTGCTCCTACAGGAGGCATTGTCGGACGCGCTACGTCTTGCGTATGGGATATCTTATCCAGCTCCGCAAGTGCTGCCAATGTTGTTACAAAAAGCGATGCAGCATGCGTTGGCGCTCAAGCAGCGAGTAGAGGGGAAAGAGCAGCAAAAAAGTTGAAAAGTGGGTTAAACGCGCTTCAACGCGATGGAGTACATATACGCAGCACTACTCCTTCACGCGGCGGGTCAGCCAATTACTGAAGAAAACCTCAAACGTGTTATTGAAGCAGCTAATCTAACACCAGATGAAGCTAAGATCAAAACGCTAGTGTCCGCGCTTGAAGGTGTTGATATTGGAGAGGTTTTAAAGAACGTTACTCTAGCACCCACAGCACCTGCCGCACCCGCTGCAGCTCAACCAGCAGCAGAGGAGGCAGCACCAGCTAAGGAAGAGGAAAAGAAAGAAGAGGAGAAGAAAGAAGAGGAAGAAGCTCTGTCAGGACTCGCTGCGCTGTTCGGCTAGGCTTAACAGTACGCAGAGAAGTGCGGTGTGAAAAGCCTCGAGCTTTCGTTTCTTAGGGAGCGGGGTTTCACACGGATACAGTGCAAGAAGTGTGGGGAGGTCTTTTGGACGCTTGATCCCGACAGGGAAATATGCGGAGAGGCACCTTGTGTACCGCTTGAATTTGTAGGAAAGCCTCCAGCACCCTCAAAGAGTCTCGATGAGATACGTGAAGCATTTCTATCCTTCTTTGAAGAGAAGGGACACACACGTATCGCACCATTCCCCACAGTTGCGCGTTGGCGTGAGGACGTGTTCTTTACACATGCTAGCATCATAAATTTTCAACCATACGTTACAGAGGGAGTAGCAGAACCTCCTGCAAACCCGCTAGTAATATCCCAACCCTGCTTACGGTTTGTTGACATAGAGGATGTAGGTGCTACTGCAGGGAGGCATCTAACTGCGTTCGAAATGGGTGGACATCATGCCTTTAACAAACCAGATAGGTACGTTTATTGGGAATACGAGACACTAGCATACCATCATGAATTTGTGACAAGAAAGTTGGGGATTCCCGAAGAGGAGGTGATATATAAGGAGGGATTTTGGTCAGGTGGAGGGAACGCTGGCCCTGATGTAGAGAGCATCGTGAGGGGGCTGGAAGTAGCTACGCTTGTATTTATGCAGTATAAAGTATTAGATGGTAAGTTTGTAGAATTACCTGTTAAGACTGTAGATACGGGATATGGAATGGAGCGTTTTACATGGCTTTTATCCGGAAAGCCATCAGCATTTCCCGCGATATACGGTTCTTTCTACAATAAGCTTTTGAATATCTTACAAATAAAGGAGCCAAAAGATTCAATCTTCGTGGAAGCGCTAAAGCTATCCTCAATACTTAGCAAAGACAAGCTGGGTAAGAGGGAAGGTTACCTTGTGATTGCACGTCAGCTAGGTGTATCAGTTGACACAATCATTCAGCTTCTTCGCCCTATGGAGTTAGCGTGGATCGTTATAGATCATACTAAGAGTCTGCTTTTCCTTCTCACGGAAGGCATACTTCCATCAAATGCAGGTTGCGGATATGTTGCAAGACTGCTGGTAAGGCGTATTCTACGAGCCCTTGACGAGTTAGGAGTACCAGATGTGTTTTTTGAAATATTAGAGTTCCAAGGAGAGTTTTGGAAGTCGCTATTAGGTTGGGATTCGCGAGTGAGAGACCGCGTGCTGGAATGTCTGAAGATTGAGAAGGATAAGTATGAGGAACTGAAGAAGAGGGGAACGAAAATCATCGCAAAGCTAGCGAAACGCGTGGCGTCAGGCAGACCTATCACGAAAGATGACTTCGTCAGGTTATACGAGTCTCATGGTCTTGTACCTGAATTTGTAGCACATGAGTTAGCGAGGTATAATATAAAGGTAGCACCACCAGAAGACATCCACAGCCTTCTCGCATCGCGTCACCTAGAGGCTAAACCTAGTGAGAGACGACCAGCGCCACCACTTGATACAACCAAGTATCCGAAGACACGACTGCTTTTCTACGAAGACCCAGACCTACTGGAGTTCGAAGCGCGTGTGGTTGCGGTTGGCGATCGATGGGTGGTTCTCGATCAAACTGCATTTTACGCTGAGAAGGGAGGGCAAGCATCTGATACAGGAGTACTTCGATACGAGAATCGCAGCGTGCATATACGTCATGTTGAGGATTTTGATGGTGTGCTTGTTCACTGGACAGATGAAGCACCACCCTTTAGGGAGGGAGGCTTCGTAGTAGGGTGTGTAGATGGTGAGCGAAGAATGGCGCTTAGAAGACATCACACCGCAACCCACTTGCTTCTCGGCGTACTTCGCCAGATCCTAGGTGACCATGTGTGGCAAATGGGTGCGAGGAAGGAGCCAGAGTACGCGCATCTAGATGTAAGCCACTATAGGCGTATTACACCAGAAGAAATCAGTTTGATCGAGGAAACAGTTAATGAGTTAATTCTTAGGAACATACCAGTTCGGATATATATTATGGATCGATATACTGCTCAGATGAAGTATGGAACTAGAATATTTCAAGGAGGAGCGCCACCAGGGAGAAATCTGCGGATTGTCGAGGTAGAGGGTGTGGATGTTGAAGCGTGCGGGGGGTTACACGTAACGTCCACCGGTCAGATAGGCTTCTTTCGCATCGAGAGGGTCGAGCGCATTCAAGAGAACGTGGTGCGCTTTATTTTCAGAGCAGGACTGCCAGCAGTAAAGCTCTCTGTTCACCAAGCTAGAGTTTTAGAGCAAGCTGCGCGTTTGCTCGGATCGGGTACTGAGGAAGTCTTTGACAGCATAAAGCGGGTTATGGAGAAGGCAGAACGATACGAGCATCGGTATCGGATGTTTATGCGAGGGGTCGCTCGCTATATCGCTCTAAATCTGATGAAGGAGGTAGAAGAAGTAGATGGTTACCGCGTTATTGGTGCGACACTACCACTAGGAGATTTAGACTTCCTTGCTGAAGTGACCAATAGGGTTCTGGAGTTAGAGGCAGATGTAGTGATCGTAGGTAGTTTAGAGGGAGTAGTGGTGGTAGCGGTATCAGACAAAGTTCAAGATAAAGTCAGCGCAGCAGAGCTGGCTAAACAGATAGGTAGCGACATAGGGGGCGGCGGAGGAGGACGCCGCCACTTTGCTCAAGCACGAGGAAAAGGAGATCAGGTGAATTCGGCGATTAGCAGAGCTTTAGAACACCTAAAGAAGGCGCTACGGTAGCGAGATGAGCAACGTGGATACTCGAAAGATCTGTGAGAAGTGGCAGAAGGCTTGGCAAGAAGCACGACTCTTCGAAGCTGATCCGGACCCCAATCGTCCTAAGGTCTTCATCACGTTTCCGTTTCCGTATATGAACGGACCACTGCATTTAGGACATGCATTTACCGCGGCACGAGCAGACGCGTATGCGCGGTTCAAACGTATGCAAGGGTACAACGTGCTCTTTCCATGGGCGTGGCATTGGACTGGTGTAGCGGTTGCAGGCGCTAGTGAGCGAATAAAGCTGGGAGACAAACGTTTCATTGAAAGCCTCGTCAAAATAGATGGTGTTCCGGAGGAAGAAGTAAGGAAATTCGTTGATCCAGAATATATGGTTCGCTACTATACGAAAGCAAACCGTGAAGTCGTGAAGCGATTTGGACTGGCAATAGACTGGCGGCGTGAGTTCTACACTAGTCATCTGAATGAAGGATTCAGTCGCTTTGTCACGTGGCAGTATAGGAAGCTGTTAGAACGAGGTTTGATCGTTAAAGGGACACACCCTGTTGTTTGGTGTCCACGATGCAAGAGCCCCACAGGCGATGCAGACAGGCTTGAAGGATGCGGTGTTTCTCCTGAGGAATACATCCTGTACAAGTTCAAACTTGATAGTGGATGGTTCCTAGTAGCGGCTACTTTCCGTCCTGAGACGATCTTTGGCGCAACGAATGTTTGGGTTAACCCAGACGCCACCTACGTTAAGGTTCTTGTAGATGGAGAACCCTGGATTGTAAGTAAGGAGGCAGCAACTAAGCTACAGGACCAGCTTCGGAGAGTAGAAGTGCAGGAGGAATTTTCTGGGAGGGAGCTGATTGGACAGTGGGTAACTGCACCTGTTACTGGTGCACGGCTTATCGTGTTTCCAGCGAGTTTTGTTGATCCTAGTCTAGCTACGGGAGTTGTGTATAGCGTTCCAGGCCATGCGCCACTAGACTACCTAGCGCTACGGGATCTTCAAAGGGATCCATCGGGGGTAAGTAGATACGGACTGGACCCAGAGTACATTCGAAGTATCAAACCGATTTCGATAATTCTAGTAGAGGGATTTGGAGACTATCCCGCTGTAGAAGCAGTTGAGAGACTTGGGGTAAAGGATCAGCTTGATCCTCGTGCAGAGGAAGCTACGCAACTAGTCTACAAGCGAGAGTTCCATCAGGGCATTATGAAGTCGAATTGCGGTAAGTACGCTGGGATCCCTGTGCGTGAGGCAAAGGTGATGGTGGCTGAGGAGGCGATGAAACGGGGTGAAGCTTCGACTATGTACGATCTTCCTAGACCAGTAATTTGCCGGTGTACTACCCCATGCCACGTTAAGATCCTAGAAGATCAGTGGTTTTTGGATTATGAAAATGACGATTGGAAAGCGCTAGCACACGCCGCGCTAGATCAGATGCAGATATTTCCTGAGGGAGTAAGGGAGAGCATCCGGTACACGATTGATTGGCTGCGAAAGTGGCCCTGTACAAGACGAACTGGTCTTGGTACACCAGCACCGTGGGACCGGTCTTGGATTATTGAAACACTGAGCGATTCAACTATCTACATGGCGTACTATATAGTGGCAAAGTACGTAAACTCTGGTCGTGTTAAGCCAAACCAACTAACAGATACATTCTTCGACTACGTCCTTTTGGGAGAAGGTACTGCAGAGGCTGTTGCAGAGGAAACGGGTTTACCAGTTGAGACAGTCGAAGAAATTCGGCGGGAATTCGAGTACTGGTATCCAGTAGATCTACGGGTTAGTGGGAAGGATCTTGTATCAAATCATCTGACGTTCTTCATATTCCACCACTGCGCTATCTTCCCAAGCCATCTCTGGCCTCGTAGCATTGCGGTGAATGGGTTTGTCCGTGTACGAGGCGAAGAGATGCACAAGTCAAAAGGGAACTTCATACCGCTTCACAAGGCAATAGAACAGTACGGTTCCGATGTGATTAGGATTGTACTTCTTCGCGGTGCAGAAGGTCTGGACGATCCTGATTGGAGAGACGAGGCAACGGAGGCGGTTAGAACGCGAATACAGCACTTGTTTACGCTAATCGACGATTTACGAACACAAGCGGAGGCTAGACAGCTACGTATTGAGGATCGCTGGATGTTATCAGTACTACAACGTCGTATAGCCGAGGTCACCGAAGCGTTAGAACGCATGAGAACAAGAACTGCCATCGAAACCGCATTCTACTTGATGTGGAGTGATATTCGACGATATCTCCGTCGTTGCGAACGTCCCGCGAAACAGGTCGTTAATAAATTGCTTGATGTTTGGGTACGACTTCTGACACCGTTTATGCCCCACGTAACAGAGGAACTCTGGGTTCGGCTTGGAAACCAGCCCTTTGTCGCGGACGCGCCATGGCCTAAGCCGGATAAAGACCTCGTGGACGAGTACGCGGAGGAGGCGGAGACTTACCTCGACCGATTAGTTGAGGACATTCGTGAGATACTGCGTGTAGTGAGTGTAAAACCGCGACTCATATGCATCTATGTAGCGAGCAATTGGAAGAGGGAGCTTTTCAAACAGGTCTTAAAGTTAGAGGATCCGCGACATCTAGGGCGATTGATTAGAGAGTGTGCCCAACAAGAAGGATACCCATCTGCCGATCGATTAAGCAAGGTGCTTAAACAGATGCTTCGGGTTAAGATATCAATGGGTCCTGAGCGCAGTTCGCGTCTTCTACGGATCGAGTTGAATGAGCTAGAAGTACTAATGGAGACCAAGGCCTTTCTCGAGAGAGAGTTCAGATGCGAAGTGCGCATATTCAACGAAGACGATCCTGATAAGTACGATCCGCTGTCACGTAGTAAGCAAGCGCTACCTTATAAACCAGCTGTGTATATAGAGGGAGAGGGGGCCCGTAGCCCAGCCTGGACAGGGCATCGGCCTTCTAAGCCGGGGGTCCCGGGTTCAAATCCCGGCGGGCCCGCTACATGCGTTCGAGGACAGGAATACCTAGAAGATCTAGGCCGTTTTTGAGAACCTGTGCTACACAGCGCACTAAACGCGCTCGAGCACGTGCAGTATCTGGGTCGGCTTTGATCACAGGTACTGCCTCGTAGTAGCGGTGGAAGGTACGAGCTAACTGATACAAATGCTCACATATTACATGCGGTCTAAGAGTCCGGACAGCGTATCGAAACGATTCAGGAAAGCGAGCGATCATAAAGAGAAGACGCTCCTCGACGGACTCTTTAAGCAGGGAGGGATCGCCATTTGGAGAAACGCCTGCTTCTGCAGCTCTCCGCAAAATGCCTCTTGCGCGTACGTAGGCGTACTGGACAAAGGGGGCGCTGTTTGCTTCTAAGTCGGTCATGCGCTTAGGATCGAATTGAACGGGGCGATCGGGTTCGATACTGACCATACTGTACCGAAGTGCGCCTACGGCAACTAGCCGAGAAACTTTGTTAATTTCGCTCTCTGAAAGCTCTCCACGTTCTCTGAGAAGTACGATACAGCGCTCTTGCAAGGCTTCAAGTGCTTCGCGTGCAGTCATGTACCTGCCACGTCTACGGGATAGTCCTACAACGGGTCCGTAAGAGAAATGTACCAGATAGTTAACTGCATCTCTCTCCCCTATCGCAGCCAGGAGAAGCTTAAGTTGACGTTGTGCAAGCGATTGCTCCTGAGCTATGACATTAATGAGTAAATCAGAATCACGGCGCTTGTAGAGTGTGTATGCTGCATCCTTTGTAACATAAAGTGCCGTACCATCGGACCGTGTTAGAGTAAGGTCTGGAATCTCTTCATCAAAGTGGAATCTGAGACGCTCTTTAAGCCCCAGTGTAACCGCAGCACGCTCTGCGTCGAAAATCAGAGCACCACCTTCTTCTCTTACGAAGGGCGTTTGTTTAAGCCGAGAAAGTACTTGATTTACTAAACCACTCCAGACGATCTCGCTCTGGTAATCCCACCGATCATATGATATGTTCAGCGCTTCTAGTGTCTTTTGAAATTCCTGTACTACTAGGTCGACCATCGAGCGGATTAGGCGCGCAGCATTTTCGTCACCTTGCTCATATCTGAGATTTAGTTGAGCGATCTCATCGACGACGGGGCGTCCAGACAGATTTTCTAGTACAGCCTTGACTAGTGCTTCATCTCGTTCCATTTGATTGTGGATGATGCCTACACGGCGATGGATTTCGTGATTAATCAGAGAGAGCTGATCGGGATCAGATGTGGTGGCAGCTTTACGACGTAGCTCTTCTAACTCAATTACTGTATTGACTACGGTGTAAACAATACCAATTTTTTCATCCGGTCGTGGGTCGCGTTTTATTAAATCTGCGACAAACTGCCATCCGTAAGCAGCAATTGCTGTTTGACGACCTGTGTCCTCTACATAGAAGCGTGTAAGTACACGGTAACCTGCGTGGCGGAGCATTCGAGCAAGGGTGTCACCAAGAACAGCGTTACGTAGCGTACCTACGTGAATCGGACCGCACGGGTTTGCGCTACAGTGCTCTACGCAGATAACACGTCCATCACTAAGGTCTTCAAATCCGTACGTATCACCTAAAGTTTCAACAGATGATATTACCAAGTGATTAACAACGTTTAGATTAGGATAGAAGTTAACATAGCCACGAACCGCCTCGATTTTAAGGAATACATTTGACTCAGGCATATGGGAAACTAGCTTTTCAGCAAACTCTTGAGGAGTTTGGGGAGGAGCTAGTGTTCGTGCTAAGCGCAGAGCGTGCTCGTAGCAAAGCCATCCAAATTTGAGATTGCGAGTCGGTTTCAAATCATCAGGTGATACAGTTATGTCGAAACCTAGGTTGTCAACAGCTGCATTGAGCAGCTTCGCTGCCTCCTCACGTAGCTTTAGGAAGGGATTCGGTGTCGGCTGCACGAAGCTACCGAGCAGTATTCGCTAAAACCTTTCAAGGAGGCGTGTATACGAGTAGCGTGACTAAGACGCAAGAGCTAAAGTTCTGGCTTCTCGACATAACCCAGGAAGTAGACAAGCACCCGCCCGAAATTTGGCTATGGGGAATCGATCAAGAAGGAAGACGCGTTTTATTGGTAGATCGCCGATTCGAGCATTATTTCATCGCTATTGTAAACGACCCTCGTGTGGAGAAGCGTATTGCATCTATAGCGGGTGTTTCAAGAGTAAGTCTCACAGAGAGGAAGTACTATGGACGACCAGTAAACGCGGTAGTTGTTTATTGCCATCCCAAGGAGGTGGATAAAGTAGCTAAACGCGTCTCTAACGTGAGCGGAGTTACTAACATCCTAGAGCAGGATTACAGGTATTCTCAACGGTATCTGATAGACAACAACCTGAGTCCGTCAGCGTGGCACGTATTCCGCGTTCGCCAATTAAGAGAAGTAAAAGCGCAAGTAGATGCAGTATACGAGGTCGTTGAGTATATTGGACAAGAGGATGCACCGCCACCGGATCTCAAAATACTGGCTTTTGATTGCGTATACTTTAGTGAAGTCGCAAGCCCGCTTCCTGATAGAGATCCAGTCGTCGCTATCGCAATTGCCACTACAGATTCAGTAGAAGTTCTTACAGGAAAGGAAGGGGAAATCTTAGATTATTTTGTGAAAAAGATTCAAGAAGTGGATCCAGATATTATTACTAGCTTTAAAGGCAACCGTTTTCACTGGCCATACCTGTTAAAACGAGCAGAAATTCGCAAAATTAAGCTCCGCATCGACCGTCGAGGTGGTGAGCCGCATCAGAGCCTATATGGTCACTTTTCTATCGCAGGACGGGCACACTTTGATCTCTTCGATGTGGTTGAAGAATGGCAGGATGTAAAAGTAAAGACGCTTGATAATATGGCGAAGTACCTTCGGCTGCTTCCGCAAGATTACGAGCCCGTGACCGAGGTTGACATCAGAGATCTGTGGCGGACTCCTGAGGGGCAACAACAGGTAATACAGGCATTTAGGACCTATGCAGAGCTGATTCTGAAGATCACACAAGAGGTACTACCTTTCGCAATTGAGCTATCCAAACTAGTAGGATTGCCTCTAGATCACGTTATGACAGCGGCCACAGGATTCCGTGTTGAAGCGTACCTTCAGCGGATCGCTTATCGTCTGAAAGAGCTAGCGCCACCACGAGTAAGTGAGCGAATCTATGTGAAGTACCGAGGAGGGCTTGTTATGGCGCCAAAGCCTGGGCTTTATGAGAACATTATATTCTATGACTTTTCGGCCATGTATCCTTCCCTAATGATGAAATACAACCTATCGCCCGACACCTTTATCGAACCGAGCGAGGAGGTGCCGGAGGGAGAGTTTTACGAAGCACCAGAGGTGCATCACAAGTTTAGGAAAAAGCCAACGGGGCTTATCCCACTAGCGCTCAAACATCTACTGAAGATGAGGAAATCCATTAAGAACAAGCTTTCGAAAGTAACTCAGGATAGCATTGAGTATCGGCTGTTGAAAAATCAGGAGAAAGCGGTAAAGGTGGTCACTAATGCAATGTACGGATACATGGGGTGGAGTGGTGCCCGATGGTTCAAACGCGAAGTATCGGAAGCGACAGCTGCATTTGGGCGTGCAACAATTACACGAGCTATAGAGCTCGCTAAGCAAACAGGTTTCGAAGTGATATACTCTGACACCGATTCTATATGTGTAAAAGGGGATGAAAAGAAAGCGGCGAAGTTCGTGCAACTTATCAAAAAGGAACTAGGGATGGAGATTAAGGAGGATAAGCGATACACGCGCGCCCTATTTACAGAGGCGAAGAAGCGATATGCTGGACTATTGCCTGATGGCACTCTCGATGTAGTAGGGCTGGAGGTTGTTAGAGGGGATTGGAGCAATGTTGCTAAGAAAGTGCAAGAAGATTGCATACGAGTGCTTCTTCAAACAAAGTCGCCACAGGCTGTCATCGACAGGCTTCGAGGGTGGATCGAACGCATTAAGAACAAACAGGTAAAATTCCAGGACTTTATCTTCTGGAAGTCCATAACGAGGAGGCTCGAAGACTATGAAGCGAGAGCGCCTCACGTAGTAGTAGCCCAAGAGCTTGTTCGTAGAGGATGGAGAATCTCGGTAGGAGATAAAGTAGGTTACGTTGTAGTAAAGGGGAGTGGTCGGTTGTACGAGAAAGTAAAGCCATACTTTTTAGCAAGCTATGATGAATTAGATATAGATTATTACATAGATAAACAGGTAATACCGGCAGTCGCACGGATTTTGGAACCCTTTGGGATTCGAGAGCAAGAATTGGAGATTGCGAAAAAACCGCCGAAAAGCACGCTCGCAGCTTTCTTCCAGTAAAGTTGTGGAGAGCACGCTTCTACCAAGTACTCGACGACGTAAAACAACGTGTTCCTAGCTATGAGGAGGTTGTTTTGGTTCATCACGATGATGCTGATGGACTAAGTTCAGCTGCACTAACAACCAGGGCGCTGGAAGCATTAGGAGTACAAGTTCACCGCATCTGCTTGGAGAAGCTGTTTTTGGAAGTAGTGGAGGACTTGATGAAAAAGTGGAATGCACTAGTGTTTGTTGACATAGCTTCAGCGCACGTTGACTTTCTCGAAGCAAAGGCTCGGGAAGACCAGTTTATCATGATATTAGATCATCACAAGCCGCGAGGAGAGCCACAGCATGTACTTGATTTGAACTTGGAGAGGTGGGGGTTGTCTGGCGACCGCGACTTCTCTGCTTCAACCCTCTGCTACCTCTTCTATCGTGAAATAACCGGAGACCGTAGCTTATCGTACTTAGGACTTGTTGGAGCGGAGGAGCTTCCTGAAAAAGGTGTTGTTGTTAATGACACGTTGAAAGACGCTAGGGACAGTGGGGCAGTTACTGAAGGTAAGCGGGAGGAGCTGATAGCAGTTCCGCTTAATATGCCAGTAAAAACGGTATTCTCGACTCTTCAGGTATTAGGACCTGTGGGATACTATAAAGGAGGACCAGAGCTTGGAGTCTCTCTTTGTTTAGGTGAGCGTGTTGAAGTCGCGCTCAAGCATGCTGAAGAGTGGCGGGGGGCCAGGAAGCAAGCAAACCGCAAGCTTATTGCCATCCTATGGAAGGGAGAGTTAAAGCAAGGAAAGCGCGTTCAATGGTTTCACGATCACGGCGTGTTTCAGGGAATGGGAACAAAAGTAATAGGCACTTTTTCCTCGTATTTGTCATACCAGAGGCGGCTAATAAATCCGAGTAAGTACATTCTCGGTTGGATGAAAATGCCGCAGCAGATCCCAGGCTGGGGGAGTCTTGAGACTGCGTATAGCAAGTTCTCTACGAGAATACCTGTAGTCATGCGTAAAAAAGTAGAGAGAGGAGCCTTACCTGGGCTCATGGACATCCTGAATGTGCTAAGCACACCTGTTCTTGTAGATGGACATCAGGCAGCAGCGTCGGGCTTGGTTCGTGAGGGCGAGGAAGTTCGCTTAGTTCAGGAATTTGATGAAGTTGCTGATAGTATGATTAGGTAGTGATACGCGTGTAGCGGGGAGGAAGCCGCCCTCGCCGCACTAAGATGTAGCTAGATAGCCATCTTCGCCATAGCTTCCACCACCCCCATTTGCGAACGCGGCGAAGTGAAGTGTCGAACAGTTTTCTCAAAATAACGACACGACCTAGTTTACGCAGCCTAAGACCGAAATCAACGTCCTCGGCTTGATCGAGCTGCTCGTTGAATCCTCCTATCTTTTTGAAAGCAGAGCGTCGCACGAAAATGCACTCTCCGCAGAAGACAGGATGTCCCACTTTGTAGGCAAACCACCAGATGGAATTCATGAGACTGATTGCTATACGGTCAACGTAGCGAGCTTCGGATGAGTAGAAGAGGGAGGAACCGCCTACGATGCACGAAGCTTCTAGGGAGTGCGCTATTCTATCGAGCGCATGGGGGAGGAGCCGTGTATCGGCAGGTAGGAAAACAAAGACTTCCCCTGAAGCAACGCGCGCGCCTTTGTTTCTTGCGGCTCCTAACGTGGGATCAGGACCAGACACAACCCTGTCCGCCAAACGCTCCGCTAGCTCTACAGTACCATCGGTACTCCCGCCATCGGATACAACAATCTCGACATCCGGATAACCCTGGTCTCTGATACTGCGTATGCAGTGCACAATATTCTCGGCTTCGTTTAGAGCTAGAATAATGACAGATACACGGGGGAGGGTCACGGTGTGGTGCGGGGGGTGGGATTTGAACCCACGAACCCCTGAGGGACCGGCTCCTGAGGCCGGCGCCTTTGACCTGGCTTGGCGACCCCCGCTGTCATCAGAAGCTATATCGGTACGATATTTTAGTTTGCAGCGCATGTTAGTAGTAGTGCCCCGGGCGGGATTCGAACCCGCGATCTCCGGCTCGAGAGGCCGGAATGCTTGACCGGGCTACACCACCGGGGCTTCAGTATTCCAGATAGGCAATTAGAGGACCTTATGAGGTTTGTGTTTATCAGTAAAGCTGGCTGGAAGTAGACCTTACGAAGCAGCAAAAAGCTAGAACTTACTCGCTACTCTCCTCTCCCTTCTTCTCTGGCTTGTGCCGGGCAGCGGCGATGATATCGTCTATGCGGAGAATGGCGCAAGCAGCTTCTGTAGCAGCTCTAATGAGCTTGAGTTTTACGATCTTTGGCTCGATAATGCCGCGATTCTTCATATCTACAACTTCACCAGTATACACGTCTATACCGTAGTTAACTCCCTCAGATTTTCGATGCTCCGCTCGCAGCTTTACGAGAACATCAATGGGATCATGACCACCATTTTCTGCAAGTGCCATGGGAATACCTTCAAGAGCTTTGGCGAAAGCTTCGACTGCAAGCTGTTCTTTTCCACTTAGCTCAGCCATACGCTCGCGCAGCCGCTTTGCTAGCTCAACTTCAACAGCACCCCCACCTGCAACAGCATAGGGATGTTCGATGAGATCCTTAACTACGTAGAGCGCATCGTGAAGACTGCGCTCTGCTTCATTTACTACGCGTTCGATGCCACCTCTGATGAGAACTGAGACAGAGCGAGGATTAGCACACCCCTCTACAAACACCATTTTATCCTTGCCAACACGGCGCTCCTCAACTAAACTCGCTGATCCCAGATCCTTTTCCGTCAGATCCTCTATGTTCGTAACAATCCGACCGCCTGTTGCCCTTGCCAGCTTTTCCATATCGGATTTCTTAACTCGACGTACTGCTAGAATTCCCGCCTTAGCAAGGTAGTGTTGAGCCACATCATCGATGCCTTTCTGGCAGAAGACGACGTTAGCGCCTACTGACTTGATTTTCTCAACATATCCTTGAAGAATCTTGATCTCCTCCTCGATAAAGCGTCGAATCTGACCCGGATCGGTTATACGAATCTCCGCGCTAATCTCAGTTTTTTCGATCTCCAAAGGACATGCAAGAAGCGCAATCTTAGCGTTCTCCACACGCTTCGGCATGCCAGGATGAACAACTTCCTTGTCGATGACTATACCGCGGATGAACTTTGTATCAGTTAGATCACCACCCTCCTTCTTGACAACCTGAACTTGATCTACATCTACAACCTTCCGTCCGTTTTTCTCCTCCATCACTTGCAGAGCAGCATCAACAGCAAGTTCTGCAAAGAGATCTCGTGCGATACCAAGCCCTTTGCTGAAAACTGCTACATATGCCGCTTTCTTTAGCTCACTACGATCTGATACGTCGATCGGGAAAGCTATTTGATCGAGGAGTTCGGCACACCACTCAGCAGCCTTAGCATAGCCGCGCACTATGATCGATGGATGTACTTCCTGATCAAGCAGCTCTTCAGCTTGGCGTAGAAGCTCTCCTGCTAGTACGACAACACTAGTTGTTCCATCACCAACCTCTCGGTCAACACCTTTTGCTATCTCGACGAGCAACTTTGCCGCAGGGTGTTCGATCTCCATCTCCTTGAGTATTGTAGCTCCATCACTCGTCACCGTAACATCACCTAGACTGTCAACAAGCATCTTATCTCGACCGCGAGGCCCTAGCGAGGTACGCATCAGCTCAGCGAGAATACGAGCAGCTACGATGTTGTTACGCTGCGCCTCTCTGCCACGAGTTCGGGAAGTTCCTTCCTTGAGAACGATAACAGGGCGACCCGCGAGTTCCCCTGGTACTGCAGCCATCGCGAAGCGAGGCGAAATAACGGGCTTATAAAATCTTCGATTAAGCGGGCAGCTCCTTCAGGAGACCCCGAACTGCTAGTTCGACATCTTCGCGTTTGATGGTGTTGCGACCAGCGTGACGAGCGAAGCTTGCGGCTTCACGACCGAGCCAGGTGCAGATTCGCTCTAGGATATCTACTGTGTAGATCGTTGCCTCTTTGCTGACTCGCTTTGCACCACCTTTCTTCAGCAATCGAGCCACGGGCGTTAGTGGAAGATCCCGTATCTGCTTACGGCGCGGCATACGTCGTGCGGTCTTCAACTCAGATAAATCGCTTACACAGCTCTTAAAACAGGGTGTTAGAGAACCAGCGTGGGTCGTATTCGCACACGTCGGGTACGTAGAATCGCGAAGCGACTACTGGAGATACTAGAACATCCTCCTGAGGAATTCCGACCTCTTCTCCCCGACGACTACAGGATGAAGTTCTTAGAGCTTCGATTTGGCGACTCAGAGGAAATGTGGAGCGAGTTTAAGGATCTGGTTAGGAAATTGCGTCCAGATATCACAAGCAAGAGGTTTCGTAATCAGGTAGCGGGATGTCTCATTAGGCTGGTTAAGCTTCGGAGAAGAGGGCTTCTTTAGTCAGTAATCCTATAAGCAAGGTAGGAAAATTTGATGTGATGACGCCGACCTGAACCGAGGGAGACCGATGAAGACAATGCACCTCTCTGATCGCTTCGACCTGCTTACGATTAAGGGGACTTTCTTTGTACTGAAGGTTTGCCTAGAGCCTGTAGTTAACCTTCTTCCACACGAGGAAATAGTTGAAGAGCTACTTACGGATCTCACAAATGATCTGATTAATTGTGGTAAAGTTCGGGACCCGATAGTAGTTGATGAGGAAACGCTTACCGTTCTTGATGGAATGCATCGCTTAGCAGCCCTTAAGGACTTAGGAGCGAAAATGGCGCCAGTTTGTCTTGTTCCATATTCAACTGAAACAATTCGAGTAGAGCGGTGGATTCGCATTATACGAGGAAATTTGGATTATAACGAGCTCGTTTGTTGCATCGGTAAGCCCACGAGACGTGTAAAACGAGAAGACATCTTTACTGGAACAAGGAGGTCTCCATGTACAGGCATCGTGTTAGGTGATGAGGGGGTTTTGGTTAAGGGAGACTCGAAGATGGAATGCTATAGGTTGGTGAGCGAGCTAGAACGGTATCTGCGAACCAGAGGTTTTGACATTAGTTATGTTACTGAGGTTGAGGCTCTAGATGAAAAGCGGTCGCTTCTGATAGTTCCACCCCTTCTCGAAAAACGCGATGTTACAGGTATTGCACGTCAAAAGCAGCTCTTCCCTCCAAAGGCAACGAGACACATTATACCGAGCCGTGTCGTTGGACTAAATGTCCCCTTGAGCCTGCTTAAGCAACCGGATAGTAAGCAGCTCCAGGAGTTTCGAGAGGAGGTTCTAAGCAGGAAGGTTCAGAGACTCCCTCCTATGTCTCGATATGGAGATCGGCTTTACGAAGAAGAGTTGTTTGTTCTGGGGTAAAATTGCTGCTTGTGCGGTTTCTCGGCGCGTTACCAGCGAGATACCGGGTACCGGCCGAGATCTATATAGAGGGAGGAGGGCGGGTGATAGACCTCCCAAAACGCGTAGCAATTAGTGTGGGGAATCCAGAGCTAGCAAGACTTCTGAGACGAGATATTCGCCAGCGTGCGGTCCTTGTCCTCATCAACGGGGTTGAGATTAGCGTAACGGGCTTTGAGAAGAGCGAACTACCTAAATCAGGAACTGTGGAAATTATTCCAGTACTTCACGGAGGTTGAGAGCGAATAAGAAACCTGCAACGCATGAACGAGTGAGCGAGGACTTTGAAGCTCCTACGTGGGATGATATCTACGACATGTGCATCGAACTGGCCAAGAAGATTGCAGCATCAGGGTATCAACCAGAAGCTATCTTAGGAATCGCACGAGGTGGTTGGATTCCCGCACGCATTTTATCTGATCTACTTAATGTAACGTTACTGACTAATATCCGCATCGAGTTTTATCAGGAGGTAGGTATGCGCGGTAAAAAACCCGTTGTAACCCAGCCGATTTCCTACCCGTTGCTGAATAAGAGAGTGTTAATAGTAGATGATGTGGCGGATACAGGTCTCAGCCTCTTAGTCGCAAAAGAGGCGGCAATTCATGCAGGAAGTCAAGAGATCAAAATTGCAACGCTGTACTATAAACCCTGGAGCAAAGTTAAACCAGATTACTACGTTAAGGAGACGCAAAAGTGGGTGATCTTCCCGTGGGAAAGGCATGAGACGGTGATACAGCTGATGCAGCACGCAACTAACGAGGAGGCGCGTATGCGTATAGTGGAAAAGCTGTCAAAAGCTGGATTGCCGAAGCAGCTAATTGAGCAGCTTTTGACTTTGTAAGCTTTGCTTGTTAATAAGAGGATACAAGAATTTGTTCTAAATGCACTGACAATAGAAATCAAAAATCCCGATCCGCGTTTAATAGATCTTTTACGACAAGTGTTTCCAGACGCCCACGTCCAGGTAATCAATGCCAACTACGTTGCAGGCCCACGGCATCTCTGTGCAGCGATTGAGAATGCTATCGCAGCCGTTAAAGGAGGGTATGCTTTAGCTAAACGAATTGAGATGGAAATCCTTCTCGCAATTACAGGTATGAGAAGTGTGAATAATGCAATTAGAACTGCTGGAATAAAGAGAGAGGTGCATAGGTACGTTATGGTTCTACTAACTAAGGTTCCTATCAGAAAACAGATAGTGCTTGAGCGATTGGCTCGTCTTCAAATCGAAGTACTAGAGGAAATCAAGCCTCTTTCATTCGAGAACGCTGTTAGAATAGCACGAATACTCAAGCTATCCGACAACCTACTATCATCATATACGACAGCTAGTAGCTTCGAAGAAGCAGTAGAACGCGCTTGTATTGAACGCGCCAGCGCACTATATACGCGAGTCAGCACAGCACCTATCGTGAGAAAGCGGCGCGAATAGTTGCAACCCCTACAGGACCCAACCTTATCACATCTACGCGACCTTCCTCGATGCGCACAACGGTTGAATCCTTATCGTATACGGTGAGGTTAGCATCTACGTAGAGGTCAACTAGTTCTCCCAGCTGAAGAATCGCTTCGAAGCAGGATCGTGGAGAGGGGTTCCCAGATATGTTAGCGCTTGTGCCCAGTAGGGGTCTTCCTATTCTACGAAGTAAAGCTAGTGTGAACCAGTGATTAGGAATACGAACTCCTAAGGAAGCTCTGCCTGCTGCAGCAGCTTGCAAGCTATGGTCTATAAGCGGTCCTACAAAGGTAATTGGTCCCGGAAGCAACTTTGACGCAGCAGCAACTCCCTCAGGACTCAATCTTACGATGCGAAGCATTTCTTCAATAGATGATACAAACACCGGCATAGGTATCATGCCGCGACGTTTAATCTCCCATGCGCGGATAACTAGATTCTGGTCGTCGGCTAGACACGAGAGGGCGTATGCGGTGTCTGTCGGAAGGACAACGAATTTTCCTGAGAGGAGGTACTGCTCGGCTACAAGGAGCGCTTCGGTAGACGCACGTAACACCTTCACCAAGCTAATGATTGGATGAGTATTAACCACTAAGCGTAGTAAATGCACGCAAATGATTTGAAAGAGTCGCAACGTAGGGCTGTGGTGAGCTCAAGCTCTGGACCAGAGGAATACATCGCGCCAGTCCGTAGAAGCATAATTCGCACGAGAGTATCTCAAAGAGAAGCACTTAGCTACTTTGAAGAGTACAAAACACGACCTTTCAAACGTTTGCCTTTCCAGCCAATAAGACCAGAGGAAGTTAGCGTTGTCCGGATGACACTTCGCTACGAACCAGTACTGCTAGTGGAAGCAAGCTATGAGATTGAGTATATGAGAAGCAATGTGTATCAGATACACATCGATGACAATGTTATTAAAGTAATTATAGCTGGTCAAGAGTATGGAGCCGAGAAAGTCCCCTCAACGAGCCCACGGCTTTTGAAACTGATTCATCTCGCGCGAAAGGAGGTAAATGCAGTTCGTATACCAGTTAAAGAACATGTCAGAATTGTGCGTAAGTTCTCTAAAGTCTACGATCACGCTGGGAAGGAGATTAAACTGCGTCTCCCCCCAGATGTTAAGCCAGAGCCGTTGGTGGAGGAGCTTAAGCCATCGGTGGATATGGAGGTCTTATCACACGCTATCTCTGCTGATCAAGCAGTAAGGATTGCTCGTGCATCAATAGCTGACCGACCTAAAGACGTAGAAGATGTATTGAAGGAGTCCTTCCGCATTGAGAGGCTTGAGTACCTATACTTGCCATTCTTCTACGCCGAATGCGTACACAGTCCAACACGAAGAGTGCGAATCCTAAGGTACGACCCAACGGCTGGTGTCATCACGTATTAGGATTGTTTTGCTATCGGGTAGGAAGACCGTGTTTAGTGGTGCATGGAGGTGCGGGAACCTGGAGAAAGAGCACCTCCGCTCTTAAGCGTAGACTTGAAGTACTTAGAAAAGCCTGCTGCTACGCATCGGAATTCGTACAGGAAAGTGCATTAGATGCGTGCGAGGAAGCTGTTGCATTTTTAGAAGAGTCTGGCGTTTTTAATGCAGGAAGAGGAGGTGTTCCGACCGCAGCAGGGACGGTAGAATTGGATGCGGGTATTATGGATGGAAGGACCCTTGCTGTAGGAGCAGTGTCTTGCGTCACTCGCGTTCCCTCACCGATACGCTTAGCGAGGCGCATCTTGGAGCTGAAGGGCGTGATACTTGTGGTAGGAGAGACAGCAAACAAGCTTGCTGACATGTGGGGACTAGCGTCCTCCGAGCCCCTACGCCCGAAGCGATTTTCATACTATGTGAGAAAGTTGGAACATGGGGAACTTGGTTACCTTACTAAGGACATCTTGGAAGTATTTAGACACTTAGGTCATCCTCTGGAAACAGTAGGTGCGGTAGCTGTAGATAAGGAGGGAAACGTTGCAGCTGCCTGTTCTACTGGGGGACTGGCCCTGAAGATGCCAGGTAGAGTCGGTGATAGTCCGCTTGCAGGGGCGGGGTTTTATGCAGATAATCGAGGTGCTGCTGTTTCGTGCACTGGAGTAGGAGAGGTAATCATACGACTCGCTGTAGCGCATTTAGTATCCGAGTACGTACGTATGGGTCGGAGGTTATCGGACGCCTGTCGGATCGCGTTACAACGGTGCGATGAGCTACGCCCGCCACTTGGAATAGGTCTCATAGCCTTGGACTCTAGGGGTAACACAGCAGTAGCACATACTACGCCGCGTATGTTATACGTAATTCATGATGTACGGTCGGTTGTAAAAACAGGGCTTCGTGCATGAGTACCCCAGTTAGGAAAAGACTAGCTGTTGTTGATCGAGATCGCTGCCAGCCCAAACGCTGTGGGCATCCCTGCATTGCAGTATGCCCACGTGTCCGAACCGGAGTAGAAGCAATTCGTACAGGAGACGAAGGATACCCGATAGTAAATGAGGAGCTTTGTATAGGATGTGGAATCTGCACGCACAATTGCCCCTTTGACGCAATACACATCGTAAACCTCCCTCATCCCATACAGGAAGAATGCGTGCATCGCTATGGAGTAAACGCATTTGCCCTCTTCCGACTACCCTATCCGAGACCAGGCGCGGTAGTAGGTCTGCTGGGTAAGAACGGAACAGGAAAAACAACCACCATAAGGATTCTAGCAGGAAGAACCGTTCCCAACTTTGGAGATGTTACAGTACAGTTAGATTGGAGAGAGGTTTCAGTCAGATTCCGCGCTACACCGCTTCAGACCTATTTCGAAAAACTGGCGGAGAACAGGTTACGAGTTGCATACAAGCCACAATACATCACAAGGATCCCTGATGCAGTGGAGGGTAGTGTGAGAGAGTTATTGGATCGGATTGGAACACCGGAGGAGGTGAAGCGAATTGCACGAGAGCTGCGCCTTGAGAAGGTTCTCGATAGGGAGGTGAAAGTGCTAAGTGGGGGTGAGTTGCAGCGTCTCGCGGTCGCAGCAGTTGTACTTCGTGAAGCAGATGTTTATCTGATAGATGAGCCATCTAGCTACTTAGATGTGGAACAACGACTTCAGGTGGCTCGCGTGATTAGAAAGCTAGCTACGGAAGGAAAGAGCGTTATCGTAGCAGAACACGACCTCGTCGTCTTAGATTACCTATCAGACTATATTCACATTTACTATGGGCAAGAGGGGGTGTTTGGCGTCGTATCGCATCCACACCCGGTGCGAGTAGGGATCAACCTATTCGTGAAGGGATACCTGCCTGACGAAAATGTTCTGGTCAGAAAGCGGTCGATAGAATTTCATGTACGACCTCCCGAGAGGGGGTTTGAACGACCTCTCGCCTTCGCGTGGGGGGATTTTGTAAAGCGGTATCCGCAATTTGAACTTCATGTTGAGCAAGGATCGGCCTATAAAGGGGAGGTCGTCGGAATAGTCGGTCCTAACGGAATAGGAAAAACCACCTTCATCCGCATATTAGCAGGTGTTGAAAAACCTTCTGAAGGAGATGAGCCGCACCTAGGAATCGTAGTTAGCTACAAACCACAACATCCCAAGGGCGACGCTGAGAACCTTGTTCGTGAAGTACTAGCACCTTTTAGAACACGTATGCAGAGCGATTTCTTTAGGGAGGAGCTGATTAGGCCTCTTCGCATCGAGAGACTTTTCGATCAGAGGATCTGCGATTTAAGCGGCGGCGAGCTTCAGCGAGTAGCCATTGCTGCATGTCTCTTGAGAGTAGCAGATGTTTATCTTCTTGATGAACCGAGTGCTTTTCTGGATGTTGAAGAAAGATACGCGGTTGCTAAAGTGATTAGGAGAATCGTAGAAAGAGAGGGGAAAGTATGCTTCGTAGTTGACCACGATGTAAGCTTCATCGATGCGGTGGCGGATCGTTTGATGGTATTTGAAGGGATTCCAGCTTCGCGGGGGTTTGCGCATGCACCAACTGACCTTCGGACTGGTATGAACATGTTCCTCAAAATGCTCCAGATTACGTTCCGAAGAGACCCAGATACGGGACGCCCACGCGTTAACAAGGAGGGGTCGGCACTGGATAGGTATCAGAAGCAAATAGGAGAGTACTACTACGTGCCTAAAGAGAGCTAAGGTTCTTTAGAGCGTAAGAAAGGCGCTAGGATGCACGATACATTCCGAGTAACAGTATCCCTGATTAAAGCGGATATAGGGTCGCTTGCAGGACACCATCGAGTATTTGAAGAACAGCTTGAAGTAGCGAAGGCGAAGCTTAAGCGCGCTAAAGAGGAAGGTCTGCTCATCGATTACTTTGTGTTCAACTGCGGCGATGACCTCCAGCTGCTTATGACGCACACAAAGGGAGAAAATTCGCCAGACATACACAGATTAGCTTGGGAGACCTTTAAGGAGGTAACTGAACGCGTTTCTAAGCGACTGAAGCTCTATGCTGCAGGGCAGGATCTTCTAGTAGAAGCATTCTCCGGAAACATTCGCGGAATGGGACCTGGGGTAGCTGAGATGGAAATTGAAGAACGGCCAAGCGAACCGATCGTTGTATTTGCTGCAGACAAAACAGAACCAGGTGCGTGGAATCTGCCTCTTTTCAAAATATTCGCTGATCCCTTCAATACAGCAGGACTTGTAATTGATCCCAAGATGCATGATGGATTCGTGTTTGAAGTCATGGATGTCATCGAGCATAAGGTTGTTGAGATAGCTTGTCCAGAGGAATTGTACGATTTACTGGCTTTAATCGGTACACCGTCCCGATATGTTATACGGAGGGTCTGGCGGAAGCGGGATCGGTTACTTACAGCAGTCGCTAGCACGACTCGTCTCTCCCTAATAGCTGGACGCTACGTTGGAAAAGATGATCCTGTGTTGATTATACGAGCCCAACACGGACTTCCTGCTGTTGGAGAGATCCTAGAGGCGTTTGCTATGCCCCATCTGGTTGCTGGGTGGATGCGTGGTAGTCATTATGGACCACTTATGCCCGTATCCCTAAAGGACGCAAAATGTACGCGGTTTGACGGACCACCACGCGTAGTAGCTCTCGGATTCCAGCTTTGCCATGGTAAGCTCATAGGTCCAGCGGATCTCTTTGACGACCCCGCTTTCGACAGAGCGCGGATGCTAGCAAATCAGGTAGCTGATTACATGCGCCAGCACGGACCCTTCATGCCCGCTCGACTTGGTCCAGATGAGATGGAGTACACTACATTACCACAGGTCTTGGAGAAGCTAAAGGAACGATTTAAGCCTGTAGAGGAGTAGTTTTTGCTCCGCACACCAATCCTTATCGTCAACTGCAAGGCGTATCCACAAGGTATCGGGATTCATGCAGTAGAAATAGCTTCAGCATGCGATAAAGTTAGACAGGAACTGGGAGTTGAGATCGCTATCGCAGTACAGGCACCGGACATCTACAGGATTGTTGAAAAGTTTCCAAAGCTACCAGTACTTGCACAGCACATAGATCCTTACCCGATGGGGAGTTACACAGGGTGGTTGGTTGCAGAAGCAGTTAAGGCCGCAGGTGCTATCGGTACTCTGCTAAACCACTCAGAACACAGGCTTCCTCTCGATACGCTTGATGCAGCTATTCAACGATGCAGAAAAGCAGGGCTCTTAACAGTAGTTTGCGCTGACACACCGGATACAGCAAGGGACATTGCCAAGTTATCACCAGATATGATTGCAATAGAGCCGCCAGAACTCATTGGTACTGGCATCCCTGTGTCCAAAGCAAAACCAGAGGTTGTAAAAAACGGCGTCATGGCAGTACAGCAGATTAACTCGAACATACCTGTCCTGTGCGGAGCAGGTATTACGCGAGGAGACGACGTCAGTGCCGCGCTACAACTCGGCGCACGTGGTGTACTTGTGGCTAGTGGCGTTGTAAAGGCGAAAGACGTACTTGCAGCAGTTCGCGATCTTGCAGTACCGCTTAAAGAAATATGAAGGTTCAGCCCATCTGTGCTTCTTGCCTGTTATATCGCGGAGTACAAGAACTGAAACGTGCAACTAGCGACAAGCGTGTTCTTCAAGAGGGTATTAGGAAGATAGCAGAATTAATTGCTGTGCGTTTTTCGTTCGATCTACCACCCGCTGTTTTGGGTACTGAGAGGGATCGTCTTATCAAAAAGATAACGAAAAACCCTGACCCTTATAGAGAAGAAAAGAAGCGCGCAAACGAAGCTGTCTTGAAAATCTTACCAAAGCTGTTTGAATATATAGAGTCTAGTAACAGCAAGAAAGATCGATTTTTAAAAGCATCTTATTTGGCAGCTTTAGGTAACTTCATAGAGTACGATGTACTCGGATACTCTTTTGATGAGCAGTTACGAGACTTATTCCAGAGAAAAATACAACTTTCAATAGATGATAGAGAGAAAGCTTTTAAAATAATTGAGAAACTAGAGGGATCAACGCTAATATATTTAACAGATAACGCAGGTGAAATTGTATTTGATATACCGTTACTAGCAGTTTTGAGGGAAGATTTGGGAGTTTATGTCATATTATCTCCAAAAAGCGCTCCTATTCTCAACGATGCCACGGTTGATGATGTGTATGAAGTAGGTGCAGACCAGTACGTGGATCAAGTGGTAGGTGTAGGTTCTGATGTGGTGGGATTGAACCTTGATGAAGCATCTCCGGAGTTTTTGCAATGCTGGCGAAGAACAGAGTTCGTTATTGCAAAGGGAATGGGGCATTTTGAAATGCTAACGGAGTATCCACCGAAGCCTCCTGTACTCCATATAATGGCGCTTAAGTGCGAGCCTGTTGCTCGAGCAGTAGGAGGAGTTAAAGGAACTCTGGCGGTCTGTTTGAGGATCTAGAGGAGGTTTGTTCTAATCAGCCAGCGAATCCCCTCCACGAAGCCAGCGCCGTACTTAGATTGGGAAACATAGGTAGCCACCTCCTTAAGTTTGCTGGATGCGTTCCCTACCGCAATTCCTACGCGACACACTTTAAGGAGGGGGATGTCGTTATCATAATCGCCAAATGCGCAGCAGCGGTCGAGATCGAAGCCGTATTGCTGCGCCAAAACCTGCAGCGCTCGTCCCTTGTTGCACCGTTTGTCCATTATATGATACGCAAAAGACGTGTCAACAACCTTTGCGGGTACATCCTCCTCATTTAGTATGCGGTTAGCGGTCTCTAAATTGAAGGTCCTTCGGCACACAACATCGGTTATTCGATCGGGCATATTCTCGATCTGGATGACGTTACCCATTCGCTTCTTAAGAACTGCAAGTGCCTTTTCAACAACCATTCTATCAGCAAGAACGTGCATACTATGTGGATAGCAACCAAGCACACCACCATTTTCAGCGACAACTAACCCAGAGCCCACCAGATATGTCGAGAGGGTGCCAGTGCTGAAGAAGCTACGCCCACTCACGAGAACTACACGAATCCCCATTCGTATCAGAAATTGAAGAGTAGCTACAGCATTAGGATCTAGGAGGCCAGCCCTGTCTGTAAGAGTTCCATCAATGTCTACGGCGATTACCTGTAGCTTTGGCAAGGAATAGGTTAAATTCACCGTATGATTAAGCGTTTTGAGAGGGCCCGTGGCCTAGCCTGGATAGGGCGTCGGCCTCCGGAGCCGAAGGTCCCGGGTTCGAATCCCGGCGGGCCCGCCATGTAGTGCCATCTGCTTGTTTTTACTTCACCGGCAGTCAACACCTTTGCCTATTCATGCACTTGCCGTTATTATAATAAATCTTGAACTTTTTTACACAAAAATCACATTATATCACATCGGCACAACCCTTCAGGTTCTTCAGAGCAGACTTTAAGCTCAATCCTTGCGAGATCTGTTTCACAAAGAACAGGCGTTCTAGTGACCTCCTGTAAAGAACCTTGACAATGCAGTGAAGGCATAGAATAACATAACTAGAGCATAGATGCCAATAGCTTCACAAAACACAATGTAGATTAGCGTTGGGCCGAAGATTTCAGGCTTTTCAGCCACTGCTGCCGCCGCCGCTGCACTAGCCATGCCCAGACCTATACCCGCTCCTAGCAGCCCCATTCCTACACCTATGCTTATCCCCACCACTGCGTATCCAAACCCTACGCCGAGTGCTGTAATGTCCACCTCTGTCGCTTGCGCTATCACAGGAGTTGTAACTGCAGCTAGCCCTATACCGTAGAGTAACCCTACTAGGGTACAAAGCAGGAGTAGCTTTCTATAGTACTTCTGGCGCATCTGGGCGCTCTAACGCTGTTTTAAAGAGGTTTCGGTGTGCACCTCAACCCGGCTTATTATTCCTAAAAGTAGTCTGATCTCGCACTCCAATAAAAATATGTACGCTAAAGCTATTGAAAGACTGAATCTATTTTTTGCAAACATCATGTTCATCCGATCACGAAGTCTCTCCCATAGGGTTATTTCATAAGAGGCAATCCCCTCAGGGGATGTATCATGGATGGTAGGACTCCCTATCATGCGAATCCAAGGCAATTCCGGTAGATTTTCAGCAAGTGTCTCCACGGAGTTATAGGGACGAAGCCTTGCACGAGGGAATACGTGATGAGCTACGAGATAGTTCTCGATCTCCTCCCATGTTAGGTTTTGCCTCAAAAGTCTTAAGTAATTTATAAGATCTTGAACAGCAAATCTTAGCATTAGTATACGACTAACAATACGGTAATCGGAACGCGGTAAGAGCTGCTCTAATTCTAGGTTTAGAACTGATAGCGCATGCCTGATGAGAAGACAGTCGATATACGGTTTTCTTTCCTCGTAGGCTGTCTGGAGTTCTTTGATTACTTCGGGAGTTATAAGCTCGAGGGGGAGTAACTTGGACGCTACAACCCAATGGGGTTGAGTTGATATATGTTGTAGTACCTTTTTAGTCACACGCATAAATTGAGGTATCAGATCAACCAGATCGCGAGAGCCTTTAGATAGTAGCGATAGAGCCCGACCAACTAGCATACTTTCATAAAGTGCAGCAACCAGATGTAGGGCATGCACGCCTCTTGGGGCATATGCAAACCTTGCTAGGCTGCGAAATCGATTCTCAAATAGAGTCATCGCTGCTTGCTCAAACTCGGTTGATGAGGACAAAACGGGGGGAAGGTACGGCTCGTAGTGGGTGGTCCTTAAAATATGGCGTACTTCCTCCATAGAACGGGCACGTTTCAGCAGGTTGATTGCAGATATTGATACTAATTTTGACTTCACAGCAGATACGTATCCGGCTAATGCAGCGTTTTTTATGAACGATAACATTTCTTCTCTGCCTCTTTAATTTTCTTCCTTAGCCATCTACACCCAAGAATGTAGGATGCAACAGCGGCGATGACGAACCCGGTTAATAGTATGATCGATACCGTGAATATGGATAACTTCCAACCCCTAAACAAGGCTATGGCTGCCACGACTGCTAGAAGGAGAACAGGTAGCAGTATGCAAGTGACCACAAGTATGGTGAAACACAGAGCCTCAGCCGTTCCGATGGGTTTTTGATTAGTCATGGATCAAGAAAGTATGGAGAAAGGCTGAAATTTCCGTCCCCCACCAGCATAGAACTTCATAAACCACTCCACCCAGTGCAGTCGTAGTGTGTGGAGAAAAGCTAGCAGGGATTCGAGGGATAGTATAAGTAGAGTTATCACTAGGAATAGAATGATGTTGAGAGCTGTTGCTTTCATGTTTGTCACCACAATTATGTATTCAGGAGCAAGTTGTGATATTGCAGTATGAACTAGTTTTAATGCTAGAATTCGCAAATAGGAGAGTGTGTGGGATATCGATGATAGGAACATCTCCATAGATTCTCCAAATCCAACAACTCTATGTAATGCTGTCTTTATCGTAAATATTAATATAAATGGTGTGTAAAATCCAAATACTGTAATTAGACCAGCAGCTGAGCTAAGATCTGGGTGCATTATTAGCTGAATGGCGGTCTCCTTGTAGGTGAGTAGTAGGTAAGCGAATCCGCAGTAAGCCCAGAACCATAAGACAGGACCTGAGAGTGCTTCAAATATGTCGCGACGTAGGAGATTATTGACTATAGACATTAGTATTCCGAGTAGTATTTGAAATACACCTACTACTATAGCCAGTTTGAAGAACGCCATAAGCGGATTGATTCTCGGTCCCTCACCCTCGAGAACTCCAGTAAGTATGCGGAAGGGTCCTATCTGTAGTATTGTGTGAAACGCGTTTGATAGAGGCGCTTCTTCAGTGAGCGGGGATATTATCCAAACCCCCGCCGCGCCAAGCTCTATGCGTAGCGGCGGAGGGCGGTAGCCAAAGACCGCTTCAAACCATGACTCATATCCAAATAGCTCACCATATATGAAACCAAATATAAGACCGCCTATACCTAATGCTGTCAGTAAAGGAGCACCGTTCAATATGATACCCTTAATCCCAGACGCTCGAACGCCACGCTTTCGAACCCACCATAGAAGCAGACCACCCACCAGGAGAATTGCGGAGTGCCCCACATCACCAAACATGAGCCCGAAGATTATGGGAACTGTAACTGTCATGAAGATGGTGGGGTTTATCTCGCGAGAGGAAGGTACGCCTCGAGCTTCAACGAGAGATTGTAGGTTCCTCAGATAGTCCTGCTTAACGGTAATGTAAGTAGGTGCAGACTCTTCCGCTGGGTGTGCGTGTTCTGCTGCAACTCGTTTCTTCTCTAGCACCTTTATGGCATATGCGTCTCGTGTAATGTCTTTAATCTTATTGATAAGAGTATCGCGCTTCTTGGATAATACCCACAAGTCGATGACTTGCACAAGCTTCGTATGCACAGTTTTCGTGCGGGCTTCTGCTATCGAGAAGTAGATCCTTAGCGATGCATATAGCCTTCTAAGCCTTTCAAGCACATTCTCTCTCTCTAACATACTGCGATCGCTCTCAACAGACTTGACAAAATGCTCTGCGCTATCTAGTCTGTCAATAACTGAGCGAACCTCCGATAGTGAAGGATACCTATCGATGGTTAGATCAGGACCTATGAGCGATTCAATGCTTGAAATTAACCGGGATGCTCTATAGTATGCATCTGGGAGCGTTTCTCGCTTGACCCCCCCTCTCGCTTCCTCAGATATGTCGTTAATCTGAGCACATTTGAGTAGTCCTATCTGATACAGAACATCATCGATATATTCGCGAGGTATGTAGATGCGCAGCCGCTCTACGCGCTCAGGCAGCAGCATCGGATGTGCCCAGTGTAGACATCTTTTAAGGATGTGTCTCTTCATACGGTGAAGATAACCTATATAGCCGCTATCTTTATCAGGCGGTACGTCCTATGCTTAGAAGAGGGCCGGTCGTCTAGTCTGGTAGGATGCCCGGCTTGCACCCGGGAGGTCGGGGGTTCAAATCCCCCCCGGTCCACCAATAGAGAAGTGCTACAGTATTGACAATCACACAGCGTATGCATGTTAAACAAAGAAGAAATGGTAGCGGGGGGAGGATTTGAACCTCCGACCTCCGGGTTTCCCCCGGAACCCGGTGCCCGTTATGAGCCCGGCGGGATAACCAGGCTTCCCCACCCCGCTACTTGCTTCTCCCCTCTAGGGGATGCACCAGCAGATTGCAGTTCTTCTCTACATATAACTTTTGCGGCGCTACACCATCAGGGATAGTGCCATGGCGCAGTTAGTGGAATCCACACACCGTGCTTCTCGCGGCCATATCTACAGAGAGGTTTTGTTAGATGACGGCGGGCTCGGGGGGGTGGCAGGTAGATACCACCTTCGTGTAGCTGTCGTCTGATTAGTAGCGTTTGCTTTGCTCCGGGGGGGAGTTTGGCTCTACACCGCTTACATCGGAATCCCTGATGTCGCCCAAGAGATGTCATGCGTTTCCCACAGCGCGGACAGAGGGGATTGAGGTGTTCGTACTCGCAGAGATGTAACACTCTAAACCCTTCAAGGTTTAAAACCATCGGGTGAAGCCGATCAGGCGGTCTTACACCACCCCAGGCTTCCACTACATCACCTGGTCTCAGGCAAAGTACTTTAAACCTGAAGCTTCCCGTTGGTTCGTACGCTGCACAGAGGACAGAACCTGTGCTATCTTTAATGGGGAAAAACACGTGACCACCGATTTCGATACGCGGTTTCTCTGCAACCACTCCAATGATGCGTGCAGAGGTGTAGGGGCGGAGATCGGATACTGCACGTAGTACTTTAACATGCTGATCGGTTGCTTGATTGGTTCGAAAGATGACCCATCTTTCAACAGGTTCGTTTATTCGAACAGCTCTGAAAGCAGCGAGAACCGCCCCCGGCGTTTCACCGCGCACTCCAAGCAGAACAGGATCAGGTCCTCTAGGGTATAAGAGAACTCTACCTGTTTCAGGGTCGTAATTATGAAAGACTAGATTTCTAAATTTCTTATCCATCTCAATGACGGATGAAACATCTATCTTTCTAACTCTCTTTCCCCAGTTTTCTCTCGTTCGATAAGCAATGAGTTCGAAGGTGTAGTCATCAAGAGGAACTCCAATGGCGGCTACGGCACCAATAACGCCTGTGAGTGTGGAGCCTAGCGCGTGGATCTCGCATCCCGCGGACGAAGCTTTACTGAGTACGCTTCTAGGGTTAAGTAGGTCGTGTAGTGCTTTTTCTCCTATTGAACGTATGATGTTAGGTATGCGCTCCGTGTGAAGAAAGACTACACAGGGATCAGATCCTTGCTGAGCAGTATTTGCAATGGTGCGCAAAACCACTTCTTTTAATTCATCGTAATCTACAAGTGAGTTTGAAATATTTACCTGTAGAGATACAGCACCGTTCCCCCTAGTTTTGTATGGTACATTGGGGTTTAGACGTATGAGACGAGGAAAATCGAGGAAATTGACCTTAAGTCGTAGTAATTGCTCGATTACTAGGCAGGCAGTATAGGTGGTGCATCCTCCAGTGGGAGAGTCTGTGTCGTCAAAACCAATATACACGGGCATATACTACTACTTCTCAGCGATCAGCATTGTAAGGGTACTCTTTATTTTATCGATTTTTCTGATTCTCCATGTGACGATATCTTTAAGCTCGTCAAGCGTGTCGGCCTCTACTCTAGCAACTATGTCGTAAACGCCGTAAACAAGGTATACCTCCTTAACTTGGCTAAATCGCTTAAGCTGCTCAAACACTTCGTCTTCAGCACCGACCTCGGTGTTTATCAGCACGAACGCTTGAGGCATCAACGCATATAGTGAGACCGTAATAATGCTTCGTGTAGATGTCTGTGCGTAGTATAAGGATATGGGTAGTGAGAGTAGACGAATGCGATCCCCGCAAATGCACGTGCTTAAAGATGAAAAGATTCGGCTATGCGAAGGTCATTAGCCGCGCTCGCTGGCTTCCACGAGGAGTCGTTTACCTACATCCAAATGCGAAGAAGCTAATAGGTCCTGATGATCGGAAAATTGTAGAGAAGATAGGAATCTCTGCGCTCGACTGCAGTTGGGCTAACATAGAGAAACACAGCAGAATCCCTAAACGAGTAAGAGGAAGAGTCTTGCCTTTTCTGATAGCAGCTAACCCTGTTCACTTTGGCACACCAGAGCAGTTGTCTACGCTAGAGGCAATTGCTGCAGCACTATATATACTCGACTACGTAGAAGAGAGCCTATCATTGCTATCGCTATATAAATGGGGGAGGAATTTTATAAAAGTAAACTATGAATTGTTAGAAAAATATAGGTCAGCAAGAAGCAGAGAAGAGATAAGGCTACTAAGCGAAAGGGCGGCGGGTCGGTCGTAACCCACCTTCTGTTTGCACGGAGGGTTCGGCTAAGCGGGCTACCTGCGCCTCAGCGGGGGAGTTCATCGGCGCGGTTTGCCCTTACGGCGAGGTGTGCGGCTTCGTTTCACCGAGCCCCAACCCGTATTCCGCGACTTAACACGCTTCATCACCATGTGGGTTGGGGGGTTTCGTTTCTTTACCGCACAGGAGGTTGCCCCCCTCCACCTTGCGGTGGACCTCTCCCCCGCGCCGTGCGGGTTTCCCCAGGTGCCCAAGAGGCACCCGACGCCTCCGCGCCGACCCGCCGCCCATAAGCATACGGAC
>Ga0190367_1000175_pt1 | contig 50108 bp, 51 predicted proteins | sample 4872181011_MG_FD_171838 | JGI IMG/M metagenome (GOLD analysis project Ga0190367, IMG submission 171838) | Hydrothermal vent microbial mat bacterial communities from Southern Trench, Guaymas Basin, Mexico - 4872-18-10-11_MG | ecosystem: Environmental > Aquatic > Marine > Hydrothermal vents >... | reverse complement strand
GCAAACTATATCACAATGAAACATGGAAGTTGTCACGTTTTCAAGAAACGTTTTCATACCTCTCACAAGGACATGCAGGAATAGATGCGCTTACTGCGGATTCAGGAGAAACGATTTCAAGCTCATGACAAGAGAAGACGTAATAGATTTGCTCGCAAGAGCTGTTAATACAGTTGAGGCTCTCTTCACATTTGGTGAAAAACCAGATATCTATCCGAGATTCAGAAAGAAATTGAGAGAAATTGGATATTCGAATTTTCTGGATTATGTGAGAGATATGAACAAACTGGCTGTGAATATGGGATTTCTTCCGCATACCAATGCAGGAGTTTTAAGCTATTACGAACTGAAAAAACTTAAACCTTACAATGCGAGCATGGGATTAATGCTTGAGCAGGCAGTTGAGCTTGAATGCCACGCAAACAGTCCTGGAAAGAAACCTGAGATAAGGATAAGGACGATAATAAATGCCGGAAAGCTGAAAATACCCTTCACGACAGGAATACTTGTCGGAATAGGTGAGAATGAGTACGACAGGGAGTACTCGCTCGAGGTAATACGTGAAATCCACTGCAATTACGGGCACATACAGGAGGTAATAATTCAGAACTTCGTTCCGAAAAGAGGTACGCCTATGGAGAGAAGAAAACCTCCAAGCTTCGAAGAAATGATGAAAACGGTTAAAATTGCAAGAAAAATACTTCCGGATGATGTAACGATACAGATCCCTCCTAACCTAGTAGATGACGTATATCCTTTTCTCAAAGCCGGTGCAAGGGATCTTGGAGGGATTTCGGAGGTCACGCCAGATTTTATAAATCCAGATAATCCATGGCCATCTATAGATAGGATAAAGAATTGCTTGAGGGGTGAATTTGTGCTTAAGGAGAGGTTGCCGATATATCCGAGATTTGTTAAATTAGGGTGGTTCGATCATGAGATTGGAAAACTCATCAAGGATTATGCGGACGATGGAGGATATAGAAGAGCTTATTAGAAATCCATTTGAGGCTTTCAGGATAGCAGACGAAATTAGGAGTAAGGCTGTTGGAGATGTCGTGACATTTGTCGTCAACAGGAATATAAATTTCACGGACATATGCATTGGCGACTGCAAGTTCTGCTCTTTTAGAAATAGAAGGAGGTACATTCTAACGATTGAGGAGATAAAGAAAAAGGTCAGATCTGCAATAGATTACGGATGTACGGAGGTATGCGTTCAGGGAGGACTTTTACCAAATGCAGACATAAACTTCTACATATCGATAATAGAGGCGATAAGGGAGGAATCTGAGGACATCCACATACACGCATTCTCACCTATGGAGATATACCATATGGCGAGGAACAGCGGAATGGAGATAAAAGAAGTCCTTAAAGAGTTGAAAAAGGCTGGTTTAAACTCAATTCCTGGAACTTCGGCTGAAATACTGGACGACGATATAAGAAGGGTGATATGTCCCAGAAAGATAACGACTGATCAGTGGGTTGATATAATAATGACTGCCCACAGGCTCGGAATACCTTCGACTGCAACCATGATGTACGGTCATATAGAGAACTGGGTGCACAGGATAAAGCATCTCTTGATAATAAAGGAGATTCAGAGGAAAACCCAGAGATTTACGGAATTCATACCCCTTCCATTTATGAAGAAGAATAACGAGCTGGGAAAAATTGTAAGGGGATCTTCTGGATTCGAGGATCTCCTTGTCATAGCCCTGTCGAGGATAATACTTCATCCGAGCATAAAGAACATTCAGGCTTCCTGGGTAAAGCTCGGGGTAAAACTAGCTCAGGCGGCTCTGTGCGTTGGTGCGAACGATCTAGGAGGAACTCTGATGGAGGAGAACATATCTAAATCTGCGGGAGCAACATCTGGTGAATTTCTGACAGTAGAAGAAATTGTAGATCTTATAGAAGGTGTTGGAAGGATTCCGAGACAAAGGGATACCCTTTACAACATAATCGGAGGGTGCAGATGAAATGAAGACGATGTCATCGGTTGACATAATGGCCTGCGTTGACGAGTTGAGGAAAGAGATAGTTGGAGGCAGGGTTGAGAAGATTTACCACTATCCACCAGATGAGATAAGGATAAAGATATACTCGAGGGGAAGGAAGGATCTTGTGATAGAGGCTGGCAGAAGGATTCATCTTACGAGATTTCCAAGAGAAAGCCCGAAACTGCCATCCGCTTTCGCCATGCTACTGAGAAAACACCTCGAGGGTTTGAGGATTTCCAATTTGAGTCAGTACGATTTCGACAGGGTTGTCGTTATGGAGTTTGATGGCCGAGAAAGAAGAATTCTTATTTCCGAGCTATTCCTTAAGGGAAATATAGTACTGTGCGATGAGGATCTTAAAGTAATAATGGATCTCAGACAGAACTATAAACGCGGAGAAAGATATGTATTTCCAGAAAAAAGGATTAATCCGTTTGAAATAAGCCTTGATGTACTAAAGGATTTATGCAATGATGAAAGAGAAATAGTGAAGGTTCTTGCAGTTAAATGTGGATTGGGGGGGACTTTTTCAGAGGAAATATGTCTGAGAGCTGGGATAGATAAGAACAAGAAGGCAAAAGAGCTTAATGATTCGGAGCTGAGGGTGATATTTGAGAAGATATGCGATCTCTTTGGTAAGGTGAAGTCAAAGGACTTCAAGGCTTATATAGTCGTAGAAGAATCCAGATACATCGATGTATTACCAATAGAGCTTGAGATATATTCGGGATATGAAAAGAAGTTCTTTGAAAAGTTCAACGATGCCCTGGACGAGTTCTACTCAAAGATTATATGTGAACAGATAGAGAAGACAGAGAAGGAAAGTGAAAAGTTGAAAAAGCTCAAAAAGAGGCTTGAAATACAGATGGAAACAAAGAAAAAGCTTGAAGAGGATTTCAGGAGATTTAGAAGAATAGGAGATCTGATATACGAGAATTACAAATTTTTCGAAGAGATATTGGAAGAGTTGGGGAAGATAAGGGATAAGGGATTTGAAGGGTTGAGAAGGGTTGCAAGATCGATCGATTTTGTTAGAGAAGTAGGAAGGGACTACGTGATAGTTGAGGTTGACGGTGAGAGGATAAAACTCGATTTGAACAGGAGCTTACACGAAATAGCGGAGGATTACTACGAAAAGTCAAAAAGGGCAAGAGAAAAGCTTGAAGGATTAATGGATGCTATTGAAAAGACTAAAAAGGAAATGGAAGAAGAAGAAAAGGGTCTTAGGATAAAACACGTTCCTGGTATAAGAGTTGTAAGGAAAAGGGAATGGTATGAGAGGTTTAGATGGTTCATAACTTCTGACGGGTTTCTAGCCATAGGGGGCAGGAACGCTAAGATGAACGAAGAGATTTTCTCAAAGTACATGGAATCAAACGATCTCTTCTTCCATACCCAGGCTCCGGGAGCACCTGTAGTTGTACTAAAAAACGGTCAGAAGGCTCCTGAAAGGAGCATAATCGAAACAGCTCAGTTTTCCGCTATATACTCATCTCTATGGAAGGAGGGCAGGTATAGCGGTGAGGTATACTATGTTCTTCCGGAACAGGTAAAGAAATCAGCAAAACCTGGCGAATACCTTCCCAGGGGGTCTTTTTACATAGTTGGAAAGAGGAACTATATAAGCGTTGATCTTTCATGTGCGATAGGAGTTGATCTCTCAGATTTAAGGGTTATGGGAGGTCCAACTTCTGCTGTAAAGAAGCACTGTGATTATTACGTGGAAATAGAAATAGGTGATAAGGAAATCGATGAAATAGCTGTGGAGATTTCAAAGAGACTTGCGGAGATGTCTAAAGATTATGAAAGGCATATAGTCAAGGCGATTGCTTCCCCCGATGAAATCGTGAAGTTCCTGCCGCCCGGAAGATCTAAGATAAAAGAACGTTAAACTTTTAAAATTTGAAATAGATTCTTCATAAGTGGAGAGAGCGGAGGAGTATCTCGAGGCGATATTGGACATTCAGGAAAGGGAGAAGAGGATGGTCAGAACAGGAGACTTAGCGAAGAGGCTTAATGTAAAACCGTCGAGCGTAAGTGAAATGCTTTTAAAGCTGAGCAAAAAGGGATACGTTGAGTATCAGCCTTATAGAGGAGTTGTTTTAACGAAAAAGGGGAGGGAAGTGGCAGAAAAGATAAAGAAGTATTACAACATATTCAGAATATTCTTCAGGGATTTTTTGGGAATAGAAAAGGAGGAGGCAGAAAGGCTTAGCTGCGAGGTCGAACATCACGTAAACGACGAGGTTGTGAAGAGGGTATGCATGATAATAGCCGGGAAGTGCAACATATGTGAGGAATGCGAGTACAAGGTTATAACACTTTCTGATGCCGATGATGGAGAGTACATTGTTCTGGCATGTCCTTCGGCTGTCGAGAAGGTGGGCATAAAGCCAAATAAAAAAGTAAGGGTGTTTGAGTCCAAAGTGTTTGTGGATAGTGAAGGTATTCTGATTTCTGAAGAATTGGCGAGGAAGATTATTTTAAAAAGAGCCTAGGATTTCTTTTTCTTTTTAATTATTTCCTCAAGCCTTTTTTCCAGAGTATCCTCATGAGTATACGGGCATTTCAAGTAGTGCTCCACAGCCTTAGCTAGAGCGTCCTTTGTAGCGCTTTCACCCGTCTTCTTTTTCAGCTCCCTCAAAACGTCCTCGGGTAATACGGTCTGGGCGTGAACTATCTTAACCATATTCTCTCACCATAATGATAAGGAATTCAAGATATTTAAATTTTACTCATCATGATGATTATTGATGGAATCCGATTCGATTTCACGTTCACATGCTGTAATGGGACTGATGTTTTTTGACATATAAAACCTTTGAAATCTAAGATGCTGTATTTCCAATGGACGCAGAAGTTTTGGTAATATTCTATTTGAATAAACCGCAAAATATTTTTGACATATATAGATTTGCTAACAGATTTGAAGTTTGTCTGATTATATCCTGTGTATGTTTAAGTAGAAATCTAATAGCATTTTCTTTGAAATGCAAGTTAGTCTCTCATTTAATGCATTAGTAATTAAACTAGTTCTTTTACCATACTGTACCAGATTAAAATAATTTCCAATATTCATCTTGCAGCTTGTTTTTCAGACCAATGACCGATAAAAATTCAATCCTAAGTTATGAAAAATCAGAAATTAATTCTGATAGATCTTTAAAAGAACTGCTAAGAGGAGCATTGGAAGAATTAAAAGCGGACCCGGCGGGATTTGAACCCGCGACCTTGGGCTTAGGAGGCCCACGCCCTATCCATGCTAGGCTACGGGTCCGCGTACTAGTAGTAGTAATATACTTATTATATTTTTAAATGTTTTTGCTAAATCAGACCCTTCATTCTGGCAGTGATAACCGTGGCAACCCTTCTCCAGTTAACGCTCACAAGGCCCTTAGGTGCCAGTAGAAGCGTGACTATGAGTATTGCAAGGGATATGACCCTGCTGTATACGAGTATGCCCGTTCCGAAGAATATCGAGAGTTCATATGTTATGAGAGATTCAGAAATTCCAACTATGTATCCTCCCAGCAGAGCACCGTATATGCTGCTAAGACCTCCGACTATGCTTGCGGCGAATATCGAAACTATTATTATAGCACCCGTTGCAGGAACTATTTCCTGTTTAAAAGGTAGAAGGCATCCTGCCATTCCCGAAAGGGCACCTGATAAAAACCATGAGAAGAGCCTTGTGTACTCGACGTTTACACCCATTATCTCCGCGAGTTCGGGATTCTCCATAGATGCCCTTAGGGCTATACCGAACTTCGTTTTGTAAAGGAGAATGAAGAGTCCTGCAAGGGTAAGGACTATTACAAGACTAGATACTACGAGAATAGCGGAAGTGCTGAATATTGAGAAATCGAGATGTGTGAATATGAACTTTGCCGAAGGTTTGTGTGTTATGCTCGTAAGATAGCCTGAATATGCACCCATCATGCCCAAAAGTATGAGATCCAGAGCCAGAGTTGCTATCATGAGTGTAACAACTGTTGCCTCCTTTCTTATGAGAGGTCTCAGGACAAATACATAACATGATACACCAAGCAAACCTCCAAGAACGAAGGTTATGGGTAGTGATTCGTAGGGATGCAGACCAAAGAGTCTAAAGAATGTCAGGGCAATGTAAGATCCAAAAACGGCAAAAGATCCCTGGGCAAAGTTTGGAACGGCTGTTGTTATATAAGTCAGTGTAAGACCCATAGCAAGAAGAACAAGTAGATTCGCATATATTATCGCACCCTCGACAACACCCATGCCGAACAGTATAAGGTATCTAAAATTAATTTTACTCAATCGACCATCACGTGATGTCGATGCGAAAACCTCAAAATGGAATTCATAACCATTCCCGTTTTCAGGCAAAGTCGTGACCGTATATATGTCCAATCAAAAATATCCCGGAAATTTCTGAAGAAATCATGTTAAGCCAAAGCCATTTTCCTTCAAATTATGTTTTGCGTTAAATTTGCTTTATTACTTCCTTAAATCTTACCTACTCCATTTAATCGATACACGTATGCACGATTAAATGGAGCTTTGACTCCTCCCTGCACTGAACAGTAGATTACAAAGTGAAGTATTTAATCATATAAAAATTTAGAGAGTATTAAATTAAATAAAAATTTTAAATTTAAATTAAACTAATTGCAACTGTAATCTAATGTTTAAGGCGAAGCTTAGATCGACTTTATCATTGAGATATAAGATAACTGGAGATTTTGTCTTAATTCGAATGCCAATGCAAATACCGTTAATGTAGCGTTCAAAAAATGTAAAGTTAAGATTTAAGCGTACAGAACAATCTGCTCATAGATCTTATGGACAAATTCTGATATGATGGGAGAAAAATCCTCAGGACGGAGTTCTTCTTCAGAACATCCGATTTCCTCAATAACGGTCATTCGATATACCTTAAATAATTTTCAAAAAAGTTTTAAAATATTAATGGTATGTTATGACATGGTATGGAAAAGGTTGTTATTACTCTGTTTGATTGCAGTACTGGCAATGCCGGTTGCTTTGGCCGAAGAAAAGCAGGAGATATCGATAGGAGTTTTAGTAGATCTATCGGGGCCACTGACGACATATGGAATGGATATAAAGAACACGCTGGAGATAGCTAAGGAAGATATAAACAAGTACTTTGAAGAGAAGGGATTACCTTATGAAGTAGAACTATATGTAGAAGATACAAGAGTTGATCCCAAGATTGCTCTAGATAAAGTTCAAACCCTATACGGTAAAGGTATAAACTTAATTATTGGTCCAATGGGTAGCGGTGAGGTAAAGAACGTAAAGGACTTCGTTACAGCTAACAAGATAATAATAATATCTCCATCTTCAACAGCATTGCCAAGCCTAATCGGTGTAACAAAGCCTGAAGAGAAGAAGTACATATTCAGATTTGTAGGTACGGATGACTTACAGACAGACGCTATTGCAGGAGAGCTCAAGGATCTGGGAATAAAGGCAGTAGTGATTACGTATATAGGAAATGCGTGGGGAAGGGGATTGTATGAGACGATAAAGCCAAAGCTTGAAGCTGCAGGAATAGAAATAAAGACTTATGTCGAATATCCAGATCCACCACCGGCAGACTTCTCTTCTTACATAGCTGCTATGGAATCTGCTGTGAGCGATTTGCTCAAGACTTACAGCCCATCTGAGGTTGCAATTGTTGCTTTCAGCTATGAAGAGGTTGCAAGCATATTAGCACAGACTAAGGAGGATTCAGTACTCTTCAACGTGTTATGGATTGGATGTGACGGAACTGCTTTGAGCGGAAAGGTGCTGGAGGTTTGCGACAAGGCTAAGAAAGTTGGTTTGTACAGCACATTGTTCGAAGCAAAGGGTAAGGTGTACGAAGATCTGAAGAAGAAGTACAAGGAGAAAGGGCTTGGAGAGGAACCGTATCAGTATGCTATGAATGCTTACGACGCTGCTTGGGTCATAGCGTTGTCTTATGTTGAAGTGATGAACGAATTGGGTACTTATGACCCAGATGCTATGGCTGAAAAGATACCGGTTGTTACAGAAAACTACAGCAAAGGAGTATACGGAGTCGAGCCTGTAACAGGTTACATAATACTGAACGAGTGGAACGACAGAGCAAGCGGTGATTACTCGATATACTACGTTACTGAAGAATGTAAGTGGGAGAAGGCTGGACTCTGGAAGTTTGAAACTAAGACAATAGAATGGATACACAAGCCAACAGTCCCAACTCCAACTCCGACACCTACTCCTCCACCGACAACGCCTCCACCGACGACGCCTGCACCAACTCCGACTCCAACGCCAGGATTCGAGGCAATATTCGCTATAGCAGGATTAATTGCTATAGCTTACCTGCTTAGAAGAAGACCATGAAGATCCTTAAGACTCAAAATCTTTCCAAATTTTTTGACGGCTTAAGGGCTCTGGATAGGGTTAATATATCGATCGATAAGAAGACCCTCACTCTTATAATTGGTCCTAACGGAAGCGGTAAGACAACTCTTATAAACGTTATATCCGGTTTTTACAAGGCCGATGAAGGAAGGGTTTTCTTTGAAGATATGGATATAACGAATAAGCCACCGAATAAGATATACGAACTTGGAATAGTTAGAACCTTCCAGATTCCTCAACCTCTAAAAAAGCTGACAGTTCTTGAAAATCTTTTAATAGCTGAGAGGAATATTGGAGAAAGTATCAAGGATTGTTTAGGATTTAAATGGCTGAAACAGGAAGAAGAACTTGTTGAGAGGGCATTTGAAATACTCGAATTCCTGAACATAGATGATCTCTGGAACAGAGAAGCTTATAAATTGAGTGGTGGACAACTTAAACTTGTTGAAATAGGAAGGGCATTGATGACGAATCCCAAGCTCATGATAATGGACGAACCAGTGGCAGGAATAGCACCTGCACTGGCACACAGCATATTGGAAAAACTCCTTGAGTTGAAGGAAAGGGGTATAACACTGCTGATAATCGAGCACAGGCTTGACATAGTCCTTCAATACGTAGATTACATATACGTTATGGCGAACGGTAGGGTTATAGCTGAAGGTGTTGAGGAGGAGATATTGAGCAATCCAGAAGTTGTGGAGGTGTATCTGGGTGCTGAAGGCTGAGGAGCTGAATGCTGGATATAAGGAACTTCACATACTCTTTGATGTGAACGCGGATGTAAAGGAGAAGAGGATTACAGCTGTTGTCGGACCGAATGGTAGCGGGAAGTCTACGCTGTTAAAGGCTATATTCGGTCTTGCTACGATCTATTCTGGAAGGGTTCTTCTGAACGGAAGAGATATAACGGGCATTCCTCCCCATGAGAAAACGAGACTCGGAATAGCTTATCTTCCGCAGATAGAAAACGTATTTGTGAATTTAACAGTTGAGGAAAATCTGAAAATAGCCGGATATATACTTGAAAAAGGTGAATTGAAGGACAGAATAGATCTTGCACTGGACATATTCCCTGAGCTTAAGGAGTTCTTAAAGAGAAAAGCTGGAACATTGAGCGGTGGGGAAAGGCAATTCCTGGCAATTGCGACAGCCTTGGTAAGGAAATCCAACGTTCTCATGCTCGACGAACCAACAGCCCAGCTGTCACCAAAATTTGCTGAGATGATATTCAATAAGATCCTCGAGCTCAGAGATAGGCTCGGTCTTACGATTCTACTTGTTGAGCAGAACGTCAGAAAGGCTCTGGAGATAAGCGACAGGGCTTACATGCTGATAGGTGGAAGGGTTGTGTTCGAGGGAAAGGCGATAGATCTGCTTGAGCACGAGAAGTTTGAGAAGTTCTGCATGGGATTGACTAAATGAGATCTATTTTTATAGATCTACCCTTTTCAACATCTTCATCGCCCAACGAGAAAGTCTTAGTAACGTTTCCAGCCCTTATAAAGTAATCTGTTATCGGTTTTACAGGAAATCTCGTATTTTGAGCGTATGGAACTACTACCTCGTAGCTTCCGTTTACGACCTCAACAACCTTCCTGTACAAAAATACCCTGTTCTGATTTGTCTTAACCTCAGTCTCTACAACTACATGACTTGAACTAGCCCTTCCATATATCCTCGCACCTTTAACATGCTCGAATATCTTCACATACCCGCTCGTCGTTACGTTAACCTTTGGCATACCAAACCTATCGGCGTAGTAGTCGTTGAATACCTTTCTGTATATCAACTCCTGAAATCCCATCCAGCTGTTAGGCTGAACTGCAGTGCTTTCATAGACCATTCTGTAATGTGACAGGCCGCAGGTATCGAGGAGATGAAGCTTTGCCTCCATTGTTCTGAAGTAGTTCTCGCTGGGAATACTTATTGTTCCTATTATCTTGGCGTTCATGGGAATATCGTATATCGTGGGAGCTATTCCTATCCCACTTGGTGTCGAGTATATGTACCAGGGTCCTGAGTAGTATATCGAGCTAGCCTTCTCCAGACTACCTTCAGCCCATACGGCTATAGCAAAGAACTTCCCCGTTAGCATTTCCACGTCGCTTATCACGTACTTCACGTTCAAGCTCTCCGCTATGTATTCAGCCTCGCTTTCATTGTAAGCTGTAAAGAACCAGGAAGCACCAGGAATTCTGCTGTACTTTGCCCCTATCCCCTGCTGGAACGGATTTGCATTAGGCATCCTGTGTCCTATCGCTTCTATCCAATGACCGTAATCCCACCAGCTCATGACACCGTAAGTTTTTGCCGGATAGTGATAAGGTTCGCTCACATTTTTTGATGGCTCGTAAAGTTCGTAGTAGTACTCATCGTAAAATCCATCTGCTGTGTTTTCCCTTAACCATACAAGAGCATCGTACCACTCCTTTCCTATTCCACCTGCAACCTTGCTCTGCTCGTTAGCCATGCTTATAGTCGGATAGAAGAGGATTACGATTATAAGAATTGACAGAATAATCTTAGACCAGCTTATCTTGACCTTCTTCGACTTCAGATTGGATATGAAATCGTAAAACTTCAGATATTCAAGTATTCTATCTGTAATAAGTGCGGATAAAACCGCGCAGACTGGGGCGAAGTAGTAGGCAAATCTGTTCTGTCCGCAGAGCGCTATGAACATAGTTAATGACCAAAGGAATACTAGTACATGGTTAACATCTCTTTCTCTGTAAATCTTGTATATCAGATATATGAATCCGAAGAATCCGAATATGAATGTCATGGAGAAGTGTATCCATGCAGGGGCTAGGGAAAATTCACCGTACATCGTAAAGAATGGCTGAACCTCTGCTATCGTTAGAGCCCCTCCTTTTGGTCTTATCACACCTATTACGCTGTATAAGCTATAGTAAATCTGGGGTGCTAGTATGGCAAGAACTCCCACCGATACAATTACGACAGCTATTAGGGTTGCCGGAAAAAGATGTTCCTCTCTTCCCTTAAAGAACGTCCTCTCCTTTAAAAGGTTTATAGTCCAGAAAACTGCAAGCAGTCCTATGCATCCTAGTAAAACAAGGAGCTGAAGAGGAGAGTAGTAGTTCGTTCCGAAATAAGGTGTTTTTATGAAGGGTACGTAAAGGATTGATGAGACTGAGAGCATGATAACTGTTACGTATATCAGGTTGTTGATATCACCTATCTTCAGGAATTTTTTAAATAGCATGGCTATGAATATGAACGATACGATGAACGGTGCAAATATAAAGCTCGGAGCCCATGTATACAAGAGAAATCCGTAGGAAATTCCGGTTAGAATCGAATAAAATATAGCATTTCTTGACTTTACGGGATTTTCCTCTCTTTCCCATATTTTTACCGTGTAAACGTATAATCCCAGAGTTGTTACTAGCCAAAAAACTTCCCATATATGGTGATCGTTGAATCCGAGTACGCTTCTGTGCAGAAACTGCCCGGGTATCATGGATATAAGCAGGGCAGATATTACGCCGACCTTTCTGTTAAACACTGAGCTTGAGAAGAGATACGTGGACATTATTATCAGTGTACCACCTATTACAGGGATGAACGCCAGGAGACTCTTTATAGATTCAGGATCGTTCAGACCGAATATCTTTATGAGTATAACGCTGAAGTATACGAGAAAAGGACCGAAATGAGTATATGTTCCGAATGGATAGTTCGTAAAGGGATCGAACCATATCCTATTAGGGAAGTTGTGAAGGCAGTTCTCTATAAGCCTGTAGTAATACCATGGATCGTTTCCCCCGAACTTAACCGTCCAGACGAATACGTTGTTCCAGGGGTTTATCACCCTTATATATACGCTTATCAGAATTGCTGCTATCAGGAACGGAATGTACCAATACCTTTCTTTCATGGATTTTTGACTGCGCCGACGATTTTAAAGTTTTTGCAAATATTTAAAACCTCAGATATATGTCGATTGTGTTTGCGGAGAAGTTCAGGAAAATCAGCAAGATAAAATGGAAAGCTATGGAAGGTATTTTCAAAAATATGTGGGACTACGAATACGTACCAATTGAAATAATATCCAGGAGCTCGGGGGTTGACGAGATAAAACTTGAAAATATACTGAAGTCTCTCTCAGACGAGGGGCTTGTAGAGATAAGATATAGGGATTATCTAGGCGGTGCATTTACGTTTCAGGGTCTATCACTTTATTCCCTCTGGAGGTTTGTCAGAAGGGATTTAGTCTCGATGCTCGGGAAGAGGATGGGTGAGGGAAAGGAGAGCATAATATACAACTGCTATTCAGAGAAGATCGGTGAAGGTGTTCTAAAATTTCATAAGGTAGGATATTCGAGCTTCAAGAGGGTAAGGGAAAAAAGGGACTACGGAAACCTTCACTTCACAGTTTTAATGGTTAGAAGCGCGAGAAATGAATTCAGAGCACTCAAGAAGCTTTACGGTAGGGTAAGCGTGCCCAAGCCCTACGGATGGGAGGGAAATACAGTTCTTATGGAGCTTGTGGATGCAAAGGAGATGTACAGGGTTAGACTTAAAAACCCTGGAGAGGTTCTCGATATGATACTAGAAGATGTTAGGGAGATGTATTCTCTGGGGATAATTCACGGTGATCTAAGTCAGTTCAACATCCTTGTGAACCCTGAAGGTATATGGTTTATAGATTTTCCCCAGTCTGTTGATTTGGATGAAATGGATGAAGATGAAAGGAAGATGGCGGAAGAACTTCTTGAAAGGGACCTGAAGAATCTTTTGGATTATTTCAAGAAGACTTACGGAATAGAGAGAGATTTTGATTCGACCCTGAGGTACGTGAGAGGTTGCTAGCGAAAGAAATTTTAATAGGCATATACAAGAAGTTAAAAGTGGAGTGTGTATTTGGTATAGATATAATACAGGGTTCGGGTCAAGGGAAAACCAGTCCGAAGTACGCGGTTTTCATAATTAAAGATGGAAGGGAGATTGAAAAGTTCGGAATATCAAAGGCCAAACTCTTTAGAATGATTAAGAAGTACAGGCCATCCATAATCTCAATCGATAACGTTTTCGAACTCTTTGAATCCAGAGAAGAACTTGTATCCTTTTTGAAAAACATACCTTACAGGACAAAGCTAATACAGGTTGCTGGAAGGCAGTCACTTCCATCGCTATCAAAGAGGTTCGGGTTGAACGTAAATTCGAGGAATCCGATGGATGAGGCCAGGGCATGCGCTTATCTGGCAAGGCTGGGCATAGGTGAGGAGGTATCAGTGTTCATAGACAAGACTATAATAACAGTTTCAAGGAACAGAAGCCTTGGAAGGGGTGGATGGAGGCAGAACAAGTACAGAAGAAGAGTTCATAACGCCGTGAGACATGTTTTTAACGATATAAAGAGGAAGATAGAAGAACTCGGATTTGAATACACAGAAGATGTGAAGATTGCTTATGGAGGAATATCTAAGGGAGTTCTTATTGTAAACGCTCCAAAGAGCCTCATACCTATAAATTCGTTCAGATTCGGCGATGTTCAGGTGAGGGTTGAGGCCGTTGAGAAGGAGAGGGTGGAGTTCATACCGCTCAAAAAGCCTTTCACGATTGTCGGAGTGGATCCCGGAACGACTACAGCTGTGGCAGTACTGGACTTAAACGGAAACCTACTTGGAGTTAAAAGCAAGAAGAACTGGAACATTTCCGAGGTTGTGGAGTATATAACATCTCTTGGAAAACCTGTCGTTATTGCAACGGATAGATCGAATCCTCCCGAGTTCGTCTTAAAACTTAAGGCACTTTTCCAGGCTGTTCTTTGGATGCCTAAAGAAGACATGAGTGTTGAAAAGAAGAGGAGTTTAACTGTGGGATTTCAGTTCATAAACGATCACGAGAGGGATGCAATAGCCTCGGCAATTGAGGCCTACAATTCCTTCAGGAACAAGATGAGAAATGTTGAAAAGAGGATACCGTTTGGTGTTGATGTCGATCTGATAAAGGCCGAAGTTATAAGGGGTACTCCTTTAAAGGATCTTATCGAGAGCAGGGATAAAAAGGAGGAGGAAACATCGAAAAAGAGCGAGAGGAGAATTGAGACTGTAAGGAAGGACAGGATTCTTGAGGAACTTGAAGAAGAAAACAAAATGCTTAAGAAGGAAATAAAGTACCTTAAAGATGAGATAGAAAGGCTTAAAGCAAAGATAATGGTTTTGTCGAATGAGATGACTGAAAGGATAAAAAGGGATAACTATATAAGGGCTCTTAAGTCGGAGATAACGGAATTAAAGAAGGAATTGAGGAAAAAGAATGAGGTTATAGATGAGCTAAAGAAGAGGATTGAAATTCTTAAGAAGATGAAATCGCTAGAGCTCGAAGGTTACAAGGTCGTAAAGGTATTGAAAAAGTTTACAAGGGATGGAATAGATGAGCTGGATGAAATGCTAGGGCTTGGAAAGGGAGATGTCGTTCTGATAAGGGATTCGAGCGGTGGTGGAAAGATAACAGCAGAATACCTGTGCGACAAGGATATAAGAGCTGTTATAGTTAAAAACGAGATGTCACATCTCGCAAGATCTGTATTCGAGGAGAAGGAGATACCGGTCATATCTTCTGACGACCTGGATTTGAAGGAAGGTGAGTACTTTGCGCTCGTCGATATCGAGGAATTTGAAAGGGTTTACAGGTGTAAGGTTGAGGAGATGAAGAAGAAGAAATTGGAAAGATTGGAAAACATAATCCTCGAGTATAAGAGCATGAGAAGAAACTATTAAGTATCGAATGTCGGTCAGACGTCTATGTTCGTAGTGATCTCAGCATTCCTAATGCTGATTTTTATAGCATCGAGAAAGAGATTTACGGGTTTCTTGGCATGGTTATTTCTATCAATCGAATTTCTATCGAGAATTCCTTACTTCCTATCCATAAGGGATTACTTCAACACAGCTGTTTTTTCCGCCGCATCCGCATTCTTCGTACTCGTAGGATTCACGGTTTTGAAGTGCAGGAGGTTAGATGTCCTTGTTCAGACGAGTTCATTTTCCCTTCTGGCAATACTATTTTACTTTCCCTTTTCTCTAAACGATTTCCTGAAGTACAGGTTAATAGAGACAGTTGTCGACAACACAGTTCTTATAGGTAATGCACTGGGATATCCCCTCAAAAAGATAAGCAAAAACCTCATAATTCTAAACGGAAGGGTAATTGAGATAATCCTAGCCTGTACGGGAATAGAGAGCATGTCTCTTTTTGCTGGAGCAACTCTCGGAATAAGGGCGGGAGTTGACAGGAAGTTAAAGGCCTTTTTGATATCGGTTCCAACGATATACGTGCTCAACCTATTCAGAAACGTCTTCGTAATAGTATCATACGGATTTTCCTGGTTTGGACAAAATAGTTTTTATATAGCGCATCATGTTATATCAAAGACCTTGGCATTGGCGGCTTTGATACTCATAACCCTAGCTGTGTTCAGGATATTGCCCGAGCTTGAAAACCTAATATACAACCTAAAGGATGAGATATCGGGGGTGTTGGGATATGATAGAGGGAAGAGGGATTAAGATAATACTGATGGAACTCCTGATTCTCCCAATATCTTTCATATTTAAATATCTATTATTAATATTCATACCTATGATAATACTTACCCTTCTGTTCTTTAGGGATCCCGAGAGGGTAATTCAGAGCGGTGTTGTTTCGCCCGCTGACGGAAAGATAGATTATATAGATGGAAACAGGATGGAGATATTCATGAGGATATTCGACTGCCATGTCAACAGGGCACCCGTTAACGGTGTTGTCAAGAGGATAGTGTACAAAAGGGGCTTAAAAGTTCCCGCGTTCATTAGAAAGGAGGGCGTTGAGAGAAACGAGATATATATAGAGAACAGGGATGGAACTTTCAAGATTGTCCAGATGGCAGGGTTTATTGCAAGAAGAATAGTTTGCTACGTTAAAGAAGGTGATTTCGTTAAGAAGGGGGAGAGAATAGGCATGATAACGTTCGGATCGAGGGTTGTACTCGAAATACCGAGAGGTTATCTTTTCGTCAGAAGGGTAGGGGAAAAGGTTAAAGCTGGAGAGACAGTTGCTTTGAAGTATGAGGATATTCAGAGAACTTAGCCTTGCAGACATTTTCACAATATTAAACGCCATCTCGGGTTTCTTCGGAATATGTTATCTGATACTCAACGGTTTTAGCTATTTTGTATTTAAATTCGTTTTCTTTTCGGCTCTAATGGACGGTATTGACGGATTCATAGCTAACAGGATAAGCAGGAGCGATATGGGAAGAGATCTCGATTCCTTGGCAGATCTCATTTCGTTTGGTGCCCTGCCTGCCCTGATACTCATAAGACTCGATCTCACTTTGTTTGGCATTCTGTTTTTTTTAACGAGTATACTCAGGCTTGCAAGGTTTAACGTTCTCAAAAGAGAGGACTTCCTTGGCCTGCCGACAACTGCATCCGCCCTTTTTTTATCATGCCTGATAATACTCAACGTACCGTTTATACAATTATTCGTACTGGCTCTATCGATACTCATGATAAGCGATATAGAGTACAAAAAGGTCAGGAACAGGAAGATTTTATCAGTTGTCGGAATTGTAATAATACTAAGCTTCTTCCACAATTTCGCGGTTATAGCCTTGATGATACTCCTTATACTGTACCTTATAAGCCCCATTGCATGTTTTTTAAAGCTGAAGATAAATATTTGATCATGAAGAGAATTGAAAGGGCGTGCTTCGAGGCGGGTATAAAGCTTGGAGCACTGTTCCATCAGTTCATGGGCATCCCCGTCGGATTCGAAAACGTGGATATTGTGGAAAGGGCGATGGAAAGCTGTGTGAGACTTCAGCCTTACGTAACGGATGTAAGGGTTAGGATAGATAGGGATAGGCTGAGGGAGAAGATATCCAAATTCGAATACACATCGCTGACACCCGATATGCTCTATGCAGAGGTCGAGGTGAGTGTCGGAGATAGCGTCGTTAAGGCATACCTGAAATGGGATGAGGAGTTGAGATATCCACTGATGAAAATAGATATATAGTCCAATGAAGAGTTCTTATAGGTGGTGGAAATGGCTAGAGAGATAAGGATTAAAATACCGACTCCAGATGAATTAGTTCCCGAAGAATTCAGGTCTCATATGATAAATGCATATAAGGAAATACTGCTGGCCATAAGAAGCCTTATAGATAGAAGGTTGAAGAAGCTTGAGGAATCTGAAAGCAAAAGGGAATTAAAAAAGATTGAAATAACATGAAGAAGATACTGCTGACGAACGACGACGGACTTTATTCAGCTGGACTCAAGGCAGGATACGAGGCTCTCAAGGACCTAGGCGAAGTTTACGTTGTTGTTCCGATGGTTCAGAAAAGCGGTGTTGGCAGAAGCATATCCATAATGACTCCCATAAGACTTTCAAGGGTAAGCATGGAAGGTATGGAGGTATACACAATAGACGGTACACCTACAGATGCAGTTATAATTGGAATACACGAAATAATACGTGATATACCAGATCTCATAGTATCTGGAATAAATCTCGGAGAAAACCTTTCTACAGAAGCGGTAACAACTTCAGGAACTGTATGCGCAGCTCTTGAGGGTGCAACTCAGGGAAGTCCGGCTATAGCGATATCTATGCAGTTACCCGATTATGAAAAGTTCGAGTTCTTTTTCAAGCCTTTTGATTTCAGCCTGGCAAAAAGGGTTCTGAAAAAGATCGCAAGAATAGTTCTGAAAAAGGGTATGCCTAAGGGTGTTGACGTCTTAAACATAAACGTACCTTCGAATGCAAAGGACGAGGAGTTCGTTATAACAAGGCTTGCCAGAAGGCTTTACAGGACTAGGGTTGAGAGGAGGTTCGATCCCAGGGGCAGGGAGTACTACTGGATATACGGCGTGGAAGTTGAGAATTCTGAGGAGGGAACAGACATACATGCACTCAGAAGCGGTAAGATATCGATAACGCCGATAACAATAGATCTGACGGCTGATCTGGACTTTGAATTTATCAAGAGGTGGTTTTATGATTGAAAAATTAAACGTTGCTAGAGAGGCTGTTAAGTACGTTAGGGACGGTATGCTGATAGGAATAGGAAGTGGAAGCACTGTCGAAATATTTTTAAAAGAGCTAGGAAAAAGGATTAGATCCGAAGAGATCGAAGTCCTGGGAGTTCCTTCATCCTATCAATCACATCTGATAGCCCTTGAGGCAGGTGTGAGGGTAGTAGATCTATTTGAATATCCAGAACTAGATCTGTGCATAGACGGTGCCGATCAGATAGATGAAAAACTAAACTGTATAAAGGGAGGCGGAGGTGCTTTGACAAGGGAAAAAATAGTTGCATCAGCATCAAAGAGGCTGATAATAATTGCAGATAGCAGTAAATTCGTTAAAAATTTAAACATGCCGGTACCGGTCGAAGTAATACCATTTGCTTACGGATTCGTTAAGAGGAAGGTTGAGGAATTGAAAGGGGAGATTAGGATTAGAACGGGGAGCGGTAAGGTAGGTCCGGTAATATCTGATAACGGTAACTTCATAGCAGACTGCGATTTCGGCACGATAGCGGATCCCGAATTCCTTGAATCTAAATTAAGGGAAATACCCGGAATAATCGAAAACGGTATATTCTGCAGAAGTCTTGTGGATACTGTTCTTCTGGGTTTTAAGGACGGCATAAGAGTGCTTAAAGTTTGACGAAATCGGAACAACCGCATATAGGACATCTGAATTTCTTCAGTTCTTTAAAAGGCTTGGGAGGTATGCCGAACCACGGGCAACCCTCTCTTTCATCGTAAATGTATCCGCATCTCTTGCACTGATAAAGCATGATGCAATTAGTCGCACTGTTAGAAAACAGTTTTGGTAAATATTTTTAATTCCATGCAGATCTTAATCTGTGAAGGTAGTCGTTACGGTTTCCAACTTTGCGGAAGTATTCAGGGCGCTTGATGTCTCTGATCTCATAGAGCTAAGACTGGATTTATTCCCGAAATTTCCAGACGAGAGAAAGCTTATAGGGATAAAAAAGCCTGTAATCGTAACTGTAAGAAGGGAGAGAGAGGGAGGAATGTTTAAAGGAGACGAGATCAGAAGGCTCGATGCCATTGCAAGGTACTCCAGTTATGCCAAATACGTTGATCTGGAATGCGATGTCCCAGATGAATACTTTGAGCTTATGAAATGTGGCGTAATAGAATCCTATCATAATTTAAAGGAGACTCCTTGCTATGAATTCCTAAAGGATCTTGTTGAGTCAAGAAGAGGTGATATATTCAAGATAGCGACAATGGGAAGGGATAAGACAGATGTGTTAAAGATTGTTAGACTTCTGTGCGAATACGATAATCTAATAGCATTTCTAATGGGCGATGAATTCGCGTATACTAGAATACTTTCTCTGTTTCTTGGTTCACCGTTTATATATTGTTCCCTAGATAAATCAATTGCACCTGGACAGTTAGAAGTTAATAAAGTCAGAAAGATATTAGGTATATTGAGATGATTAGAAGGGGAAGGGCTTACAGCGACGAGGAAATATTCGAAGTTCTGCATCCGCTCGTCAGGGAATGGTTCATGAAGAAGTACGGAACTTTCACTCCTCCTCAAAGGTATTCGATAGTGGAGGCCGTAAAGGGTAATAACGTTCTGATTACATCTCCTACTGGAAGTGGAAAGACTTTGGCAGGATTTTTACCTGTAATAAGCATGCTTATAGATCTAGCCGAAAAGGGAAAACTCGAGGACAGGGTATATGCTGTCTACGTCTCCCCTTTAAGGGCTCTCAACAACGATATAAGGAGGAATCTCGAGGAACCCCTTAACGAGATATACAAACTGGCTGAGAGGAAGGGGGTAAAACTCCAGGAGATAAGGATAGCTGTGAGGACTGGAGATACAAGGGCGGATGAAAGGCAGAAACAGCTGAGAAAACCTCCGCATATACTCATAACAACCCCCGAAACGCTCGCAATAATCCTTTCAAGCCCGAGGTTTTCGAATTATCTTAGGAATGTTAAGTACCTCATAGTCGATGAGATACACGCAGTTGCGGAAAATAAGAGAGGATCTCATCTTTCACTTTCAATAGAAAGACTTGAAAACATTCAAAATGGAAAAATGGTTAGAATAGGTCTTTCTGCAACAATACATCCTCTGGACGAGGTTGCAAGATTCTTGGTCGGATATAGAGACGGTGTGGAAAGGGATTGCATAGTAGCCGATGTTACGTTTGAAAAAAACATGGATATAAGGGTTTTATCTCCTATAGACGATTTCTTTAACATCAGAGCTGATGAGATAAGCTCTAGACTCTATAATCTACTTGCAGAGCTTGTTAGATCTTCGAAAACGGCTCTGATATTTACAAATACGAGGAGTGCGACTGAAAGGGTTGTCTATCATCTTAAAAAGATATTAAAGGATTATCCCATCAAGGCCCATCACTCATCCCTTTCAAGGGAGCTAAGACTGGAAGTCGAGGAGGATTTAAAGGCTGGAAGACTTAAGGCTGTTGTCTGCGTACTGCCTGATTCAAGGGTTATAACCGACAGGGGACTTGAGATAATATCGGAGATCTCGGGAAGTAAAATCCTGGGTATAAGTGATTTCAGATCGAGGCTTGTAAGATTTGAAAGACCCCAAACGGTGGATTACAACGGGAGAGGATATCTCATAGAAACCGATCTTGGTTTCAGAATCGGTGTGACCGATGATCACAGATTTTTAACGATTGAAAAAGGAAAAATTAAATGGATAAGAGCCTGTGAGCTAAAAGAAGGTGATTACGTTGGTGTTTTGAGAAGGATAAGAAGCGATAATGTAAGAATGGGGATTGAAGAGTTTATGGCAGATGGCATCTGTCTGAAGTTGAGGAGGAAGTTTGTTCAAAGGCTGATAAGGAAGGTTAAGAGGAATTTTGACAGGATATCGAAACATCCAATGTTAAAAAGTCAAGACATCCTGAAGGCAATTGTCAGCAGAGGAAGGATGGAATGGAGAAAATTAAAGGTTTTATTGGATGCTGTTGGAGAGAAGATAAAATCAGAATTTATTGAAAGAATTTATATAAATAATGAGTCATATTCACTGGGCGAGTTCAGAGCTCATGTTGCCTATAAACTGGGTTGCGTACTGGAAGATGTTTGGAAAAGCGATTTTTCGGTACATGAATTGATGGAAAATGACGAAAGGGATTTTCTGAGGTTATTTTGGGATTTGATAGGTGATAAGCGTAAAGTCCTAAGGCTCCTGTATTCCCTGTCGTTGGACTTAAAGGCAAATTTCCTGATCGGATGCTTTAGAAAAATGGGATTCCTTAAACATGAAGGGAAAAGGATTCTAACGGGATTTCAGATATCTTGCAGGGAGTACGCGGAAGTTATAAGAGATATCCTTCTGTACTTCGGTATAGTTTCATCGATCGAGGAAATATCTGGTAAATACGTAGTTCATGTACTGGATGAATACGTTAAGGAGTTTTTGAAGACTGTGAAATTGAACTGCAAGACCCGCTCTCTTAGTTCAAATTCAGATGTCATACCGGATGTAACTGAAAAGCTTAACGAGATAAGAATTAAGCTTGGAATAGATGGGATGAGTTCGAAGGGACTGAAAGTGAATAATGGAAGAATCTGTAGAAAGGGAATGATAAAATTATTGAGATTTTATTTAAAAGAAGCAAGAAAAAAGGGCATGTCCGATGTCTCGGATGAAATAAGGGGTCTTTTAAGGCTGGCAGAAGGCGATGTACTATTTGACAGGGTAAGGAGAATTGAAAGGATATACATAGGAAAGGCTTACGGCATAATAGATTCGGAAACACAGAACTACGTGGTAAACGGTTTTATTTCGAAGAACAGCTCAACGTCACTCGAACTTGGGATTGATATAGGGTACATTGATCTCGTAATACTTCTCGGATCTCCGAAGAGCATAAACAGGGCGCTTCAGAGGGTAGGTAGGAGCGGTCACAGACTTCACGAAACAAGCGTCGGAAGAATAGTCGTGCTAGATCAGGACGATCTCGTGGAATGCGTTGTTCTTGCAAAGGAGGCGATGGAAAGGAGACTGGATAGAATACACATACCGAAGAAGCCTCTGGATGTTCTCTGTCAGCATGTAGTTGGAATGGCGATAGAGAAGAAGTGGAAGGTTGATGAGGCGTTGAATCTCATAAGAAGGGCATATCCCTACAGGGATCTTACAAGGGAGGATTTCATAGATGTACTGAGATATCTCTCGGGGAAGTACTCAAAGCTCGAAAAGGAAAAGGTGTACGGAAAGATATGGTTTGATGAGGAGAGGATGGAATTCGGAAAGAGAACAAAGCTTTTAAGACCGATTTATTACCTGAACGTCGGAACGATTCCAGATGAGGTTTTGATAAACGTTATAACAAAGGACGGCAGGTTCATAGGAAAGGTTGAGGAGGAATTTGCCGAGAGGCTGATAACGGGGGATGTATTCGTCCTAGCAGGTAGGACTTTCAGATTTCTTTACTCTAGGGGTATGAGTATAATCGTGGAGGAGGTGGAGGGTGAGAAGCCAACTGTTCCAAGCTGGTTTTCCGAGCAACTCCCTCTCAGTTATGATCTGGCTCTTAGAATTCAGAGATTTAGGGGAATACTGGACGAAATGATCGAAAGGGTTTTGAGAGAAGAGAAGGAATCTTCAGGTATAATAGGATTCTTGATGGAGGAGTTCGGGATTGATGAGAGGACTGCTTTTGCAATATTCAAGTACTTCCTTGAGCAGAAGCTCTTCAGCAAAATACCAACGGATAAGAGACTCGTTGTTGAGGAGTTCAGAGATGGATTAGGATTCTGTTACGTCTTCCACACGCTTGTTGGCAGAAGGGCAAACGATGCAATTTCCAGGGTTTTTGCATACAGAATAGGATCTGCTAAGAACTGCAGTGTCAAGATATCCATAACGGATAACGGTTTTATGTTAAGGCTACCAGTGAGATTGAAAAGGGATGAGATATTATCTCTATTCAATCTGAAAGGTTTCAGAGAGGATCTAATAAGATCGATCGATAAGACAGAGCTTTTAAGGAGGAGGTTCAGGCATGTAGCTGTTAGAAGCTTCATGATACTTAGAAACTATCTGGGAAGGGAGAAGAGTGTCTGGAAACAGCAGATAAGCGCAGATAACATATTGAAACTCCTTAAGAGGTACTTCCCGAATTTTCCCGTTATAAGGGAGACTTACAGGGAGATAGTGGAGGATTTCATGGATATAGAGAACGCTATGGATTACCTGAGTAGAATCGGTGACGAGATAGAGGTTGAGGTTGTTGAGGTACCGAGTCCCAGTCCGTTCTCCCTGAACATATACCTCGTTGGAGAGGAGGATGTCGTGTTGATGGAGGACAGGAGGAAAATACTTAAAAGGCTTCACGAAATGGTTCTGAGGAGGATAAGGGAAAAATCGGGTTCATGTGCGGAACGATAATGAATTTTCGAACAATTCTAGCTGAAAGTCAATCCCAATCACCTCACCTGGACGATAAGATCTCATCGATTACTCTCTTCAACTTATCGTAAGTCTCTTCAAGAGCTTCAGGGATTATCTGGACATCGGCCAGTATTGGCATAAACGATGTGTCACCGTTCCATCTTGGAACTATGTGGATGTGAAGATGCTGTTCAAGCCCTGCACCAGCAACCCTACCTATGTTCACACCTATGTTGAATCCGTCAGGATTCATGGCAATTCTGGCAGCCTTTATGAATAGATTTATAAGTTTCATGCTCTCAAGCATCTCTTCCTCATTCATGTCCTCGGTAGACGGTATGTGTCTGTACGGGCATATCATGACGTGTCCCGGGTTATACGGATTTCTGTTCATTATTATGAAGCAACTTCTGCCCCTGTACAGTATCAGGTTTTCCCTGTCCCTTTTCTGCTTCGGATACTCGCAGAATATGCATCCCTTGGGTTTTGGTGCAAGTATATACCTTATCCTCCACGGGGCGAATATTCGTTCCATATCTTAACTATGCTGAAAGTTTTTTAGTTATACGTAACGACTCATGTATTTGAAGATCCAGCATAATTTTATTATATGTTTTATAATATGTCATAGATTATTCTGTTCCCTCCAACCACCCTAGCGTTCCTGCTCATTCTGTGTTTCACCGTTCTATCGTTTATTATGTGTATTACGTCAAATCCCAGAAGAATTAAATAATCCGACAGGAATCTCCTGTGACACCTCCAGAAAAACCTCTCTGAGCACATTATCGCTGTCCTCTTCCTGATCGCTACATCTGCCAGCCTCAATACCTCTCTTCTGAAATCTTCCGTCAGCATGTAATCTGCGTAGTTTCTGAAGCCCTCGCTTTTAATCGCTATGTTTGGAGATCTTTTAAGGATCTTTTTTCTGTAACCACCAAGACCCTCGAACCATATGTACTCTATTCCTGATTCTTTCAGATACCTCTTCAATTCCGATTGCTTGAAGTGCACGAACTTTGAAGTGGGGAATCTTCTAACATCCGCCACGACTTCTATGCCGTACTTGAGAAGAATTTCCAGGAACTCCTCCATCGTTCTGTTTGAATGCCCTATCGTATATATTACGGGCATAAACCCGACTTTTCAGCAACCTATTACAAACGCAAGCGCACCGATATTGCTCGAGCAATTCAAACCTTCTGGTTGCAGTACAATCTTTAAATTATTAAATTTTTCGAGTTGTTCAGAATTATTCATCAATTTAAATCTGTTCCATATCAGATAAGCAAATTGCTTCAGATAATCATTGAAGGTTTTGCGGGATGATTAGGGATTGTTCTTGCAATCTCATTTAACCGAATTTTAGTAGATTATTCAGTACGTCATAAAGCTGCAAGCAGAACGGCAGATCCTTAATGTTCTCATCGATACGGCAACCACGTTGTATATAAACAATTGAATACATTAAGATCTGTGAAGCATCCGGCAGTTGTTCAGATAAGGGATCCTAAACCAGAACACATTGATTTAATTTTTAAAATACTGAAAAGATTCGAGTTCGAGGTTGAGAGAGTAAGAAATGGTATCGATATATACTTTGAAGATGTTAACGATGCAAGGATTTTCATTTCCAAAATTAAAAGGCTAATTAAATTCGATTTAAAGTTCAGCACAAAATATGCTGGTTTGAGGAGAGGGAGGGTAAGAATTCTATTTGTGTACTGCCTAAGACCTTCCTAATTTGGCTGTTATGCATGTAATCTTTTATCTAGCTGCTCGAACTTTCATGCAATCTTCCGGAATTTCCAAAGATTTCTCATAATCTGGAATTTGAGGGTAAAAGACGGCTAACGCCAATTGAGAAAACCCAGTCCGTAATTTAACACAGTAAAGCCCATTCATTCGTGCAATCTCTTAATCTCTATGATCTCTACTGGTTTTCCCCACATGTATATCGTAACGACATCTTTCAGCCTTGCCTTGAATATAACTTTCATCCCGTCCTTTTTGAATTCTTCTGGAAGGTTTAGGGGAATGTACCTACCGCCACAGCCTATTATTCCGTAGAACCCGCCTTCAAGCGGTATGTACTTCACAACTCCTCTTTCTTCTATTATTTCATCGAGAACCCACCTCTTTCCACACCAGTCAACGAACAAAACTCTGGATGGTTTCGGAATATTGAATACCTTTACCTCCCTTTCGCACATGCATTTGCATATTTCTCCCACTTTTATCTCGTATATCGTCAGGTTTTCACCATCTCCCTTAACTTCTATCTCCGTTCCGCAGCAGTTAGTCCAGACATAGGCTGTGAGATTCCTTCCGTCGTATATAAAGGTATTTCTGAACTCATACCTCGGCGCACTGCATTTGGATACCTCATATCTAATACCCTTCTGCACGCAGCAAATAACAATTGATAATAGCGCTAAGGCTATCAGAGCTCTTTTCATCTGACCACCTCTGATTCCACTGATGAATTCAGCCGACATAGCTGAGGTCACACTCCTTCTAGGTTTATTCAAAATTCGATGAAAACTCTATAATCTCCTCAATTGGAATTTAGAATCAAATAAAAAATTTTTTATTAAGCCACGGCCGGGATTTGAACCCGGGACCTTTGCCTTACCAAGGCAACGCTCTACCCGCTGAGCTACCGTGGCCCATAGGAATTTATGATGTTGTAGTTAAAACCTTTTCGATCAACATACAGGCACGTCTCCATAAGTGTTATTAATAAATATTATATTATGAAATTAGCGTAATTAGGGTTACACAAATGCGTTAGGGTATGTGATAAGTGAAATTCTAAAGCATCCTGAAAGGTATTTTATACTCTAGTTTTCAAAGGAAGAAAAGAGAATAAAATGGGAACAGAAAATAAAACTGATACACGCAGGCTTTTACGAATTGGTAAAATGCAAATTTATCTTACCGCCAAAGATAACTTTATCATGTCAGTGTTATTTATAGCGAAGTCGGTAATCAATAATCCAGAAAACAAAGATAGAATGTGTATTATTAAGTCGTATAGAGCTAGAATTGACGGATATGCTACAAACTTGTGAAAGATAAAGGATATTTGTGTCGATAAAAACCTAAGGTTTTGTAGTAATTGAAATAGAAGGATTCCTAGGAGAGTTGTTTGTGAGATACTTAGACCGGTATCAGGGAGAAGTAATATTGAATAGAAGAAAACAAAGTAGTATTCTTAATGACGGTAAAGAAAAGAGTCAGAACACATGTTATCAGTGAAAAATGTATTGCAGTTGATTTAAACTTTAAAGAGATTGTAGTAGGTGACTTTGAAGGAGTAAAAGTATAAAGACTCCAATGAAGAAGATAATGCACATAAAAAAGGACCACATGGAGAAAACACGGAAGAAATACAACAAATGGTGGAGATTTGTGGAAGGAATTAGAAAAGCAATATGATGGTGGAAAAGAATTCAATTAATGATAACTTTGCAAAGCAAACATCATTAAGAATGGTTAAAATTGCTAAAAGGCTTGGATGAACACAATAGTTCTGGAAGATCTTAATGGATTAAAATATGAACGAGCTAGAATGAATGAAGAAGCCTTGAAGGAAAAGATTCACACTCTTTGCTTACAGAAGGCCTACAGTTTTGGATAGAGTGGCAATGATTAAAGCTTGGAATAGCAGTAGTTTATGTAGATCCCGGTAATACATCAAAGACTAGTCCTTATTGTGGAGAAAAACTCAAAGAAAAAAGTTAAGAGAGTGCTAAAATGTGAAAAATGTAGGAAAATTATGGAGAAGACGTAACCGTTAGAAATCTCGTTAAAAAGTTTAAGGTTAAGATGTTCCGTCTGAGGAGACGGAGGATGAACTCAAGGAGACGTGATCCAGAATCGGATGAGACCTAAGTCCCGTTATCAAAAACCCCTAACATACCAAAAGTCTTAAATCGTGTCTAACAATCTGCTTAGAGATGGAGGAATTTGAGGACTTATTACCAGTGGAGGAAGAGGAGGAGATAGACGAGGAAGACGAGGCAAAGCTTGCAGAGATATACAAATTATCTGTGAGGCTTATAAGATTACTCGAAGAGCTGAAGAGTCATGAGCTGAGAGAGGCAACAGCTCTCATGCTCATAAGAGAACTTATAGGAGACGACAGATTGCTTCTGGGACTTGCTTCGAAGATGCTTCAGGATATAACGTTTGGATTTGAAGAAGACAGGAGCTATGTCTCTTAAGACGTTTATATTCGATTTGGACGGAACGCTTGTGGATTTCAACCTGGATTTTAAGAGGATAAGAGAGGCTTTGGGCATAAGGGATAGATTCATACTCGAATCGATTTTGAAAATGGATAAAAGGGAAAGGGATGAGAAGATGAGGATTTTAAAGAAATTCGAAATAGAATCGGCATTTAAATCGAAACTGATGCCGTACGCAAGAGAAGTTCTGGATAAACTCGGAGAAATTGGATTGAAGAGGGGTATTGTCACGAGGAACTGCAGGGAGAGCGTTAGAATAGTCGTTAAGAAATTCGATCTAGATCTGGACTTCGTAATAACTAGGGATGATATGGAACCAAAACCCTCTCCTAAGCCGATAGAGTTCGCCCTGAAGATAACCGGGGCAAAACCGTCCGAGGGAATAACAATAGGTGACTTTAAATTCGACCTTATAGCCGGGAAAAGGGCAGGGACAAAGACCGCATTGCTATTAACCAGAAGGAACATTGGTATGGTTTGGGATTTCATTCATCTCGCGGATTACGTTCTTAAAAGTTTAAAAGAAGTGGAAGTCCTGCTGGAGTATGAGGGTTTTATTTGAAAAAATAAAAGCATATGCTGATTTTATAAAAATAGAGCACACACTTTTTGCCCTTCCATTTGCCTATTCAGGTGCATTTCTTGCGTCTGGAAATATATTCAGTTTTAGATTATTTCTGCTTATCTTTCTTGCATTTACTGGATTGAGATCGGCTGCAATGTCCCTGAACAGAATAATAGACAGGCATATAGATGCATTAAATCCCAGAACTGCTAATAGACATCTTCCTGCAGGATTGATAACCCTCAGAGAGGCATATCTCCTTACGGCTATATCTCTGGCAGTTTACTTCACTTCGGCCTACCTGATAAACTGGATCGCCTTCATGCTCTCTCCAATCCCGGCGATAACTGTTTACGTCTATCCATATCTCAAGAGGTTCACATGCCTTACACATTACTTCCTCGGACTAAACCTCGCACTGGCACCCCTCGGAGGATGGATTGCCGTGAAAAACTCCCTGAACTTCGACATCTCCATAACACTTCTGAGCATATCCGTTATGTTCTGGGTTTCCGGATTTGACATCATATACGCACTTCAGGACATCGAATTCGATAGGAAATACGGATTGCATTCGATAGGTGCTTGTTTCGGCATAGAAAAGGCTCTGATGGTATCGGGGATAAATCACGCAATTTTCTTTATACTCCTTTCGATATCCCTTATATCCTATTTCGGCTTTAAGTCGCTGGCAGGAATCGCAGTCATAGCCTTTCTTCTTTTATACGAGCATTTAATAGTCAGAAGATTCGATAGAAGATCAATTCAGATAGCATTTTTCAACATAAATGCTGTTATAAGTCTGATAATCTTCTTGACTATTCTCTTCGGAGTTCTGATAGGCAGTCGCTAAAACCCTTACTAAGAACTGCTTCAATAACGTTATCGAAAAACTTTAATTATAGATGATGCTAAAATATGTTAATGAAGGGATTGGAACAAAAGTTGATCAAAGTTCTTGAAGATTCAAAAGTTCCGCTTGTTACTTCAGAGATAGCCGAAAAGGTTAACGTGGATAGAAGGGTTGTTCTAAGAAGATTGCAGAGGTTAGCTATAGAGGGGAAGATAAAGGGTAGAAAAATTGAAGCAGCAAATGGCATATGGATTTGGTGGATTTAGAAAATATATAAATAGATGAGTCTAATAGTTTAAGGTGATCGTATGATAGATGCAATAGTTGGCGGTGAGGTTATAAAGACGGCTACAAAGGCCATAGTCTCTTTGGTTAGTGAGGCTAGATTTCATTTCAAGGAGGAAGGTATGCATTCAAGAGCGGTAGATCCTGCAAACGTTGCCATGGTCATAGTGGATATTCCGAGAGAATCTTTTGACGTTTATACGATAGATGAGGAGAAGATAATAGGAGTTGATGTGAACAGGATTTATGATATAGTAAAATCCGTTAAGAAGAAGGAGCTTGTAGAACTGAAACTCGAAGATGAAAGCAGACTTAAGGTCAAGTTCGGAAGTGTTGAGTACTCCCTTGCTTTGATAGATCCGTCCGCGATAAGAAAGGAACCTAAGATACCGGAGCTGGATTTACCTGCAAAGGTTGTACTAGATGCCGGAGAATTTAAGAAGGCCATACAGGCTGCAGATAAGATTAGCGATCACGTCGTGTTCAGAAGTGATGAAACTGGGTTTTACATAGAGGCTGAGGGGGACATAGACAAGATAACGTTTCACATGGGTGACATGGAGCTGATAGAATTCAATAAGGAGAGCGCTAAAAGCATGTTCAGCGTAGAATACCTTAAAGAATTTGTAAAGATAGCATCGGCTGGCGACATACTTACGGTATACCTCGGAAACGATTATCCCGTCAGACTTGCATTCGACGTCGCGGACGGTAAGTTAAAGGTTGAGTACATACTGGCACCGAGAATCGAGGCAGAATGAGAAGACCCTTCCTGCCACTACTACCTTTTTTTATCAAGTATCCGTTTTTAAGAACAGCCGGGAAGTTCATAGAAAGTGAGTACAGTTTGGAAGATATACTGAACTCCAATGACGGGCTTGTAAAATCGGCTAGGAAAATAGCTTTAAGAAATGTAAAGCTTGTACTCGACGGAAAAAGGATAAGATGTGAATATCCCAGGACATCCTTTCTTTGTTCGGAATGCGAGCTAAAGGAATGCAACGGAAGATTTGAGAACTGCAACTACCGATTTCTGAGCGATGAGTACGAGCAGTACAAAAAAGAGGCGAAGCATAGCATTCTGGTATACCTATTTTCAAAGATCATAGTTTCAAATCTGGATGAAGTTCTCAGGAGGAAGTATGCGATCAGAGAGGCCAGGAGGTACAGGAAGATGCTTGAAGAAGAGGACTGCGAATTCTTAAAGTTCCTGGCATCGGACTTCGACATCAGAGCAGATTACGTCAAGGAGAATTCATCTGAATTCTTCAGGGTATTCGTTACTGACTATATAAAGGGTTCCGTAGGTATAAAAGCCGACAACTGGAAGCTCGTGAACAGGATGCTTAAGGGAGGTTTCGTATACCTCAATAAGAAGGATTTCGTCAGACTCATCGAGGAATTCCTTAAGAAAAGGCTCGAAGAGAAAGTGGATGTGAAGATGGAAGTAAAGCTTGATATTGGAATAGACGTCGAAATGAAACGTGAAATTTACGATCTACCGGTAGATGCTGAATGCTATCCAAAATGCATGAAGAAAATCCTTTTGGATTTAAAAAACGGCTTAAACGTTCCGCATTCGGCAAGATTTTCGATAGCAAGCTTTTTGTTAAACATAGGATTGGACATAGATAGGGTTGTGGATGTCTTTAGAACTGCACCCGATTTCGATGAGGACAAGACGAGGTACCAGGTGGAACACATAGCAGGGAGGAGGGGAAAGGGTCAGGAGTACAGCTGTCCCTCCTGCGATACAATGAGGAGCTACGGCCTATGCAGCTGGGAGTGCGGTGTGAGTCATCCAATTGAGTTCTACAGGAGGTGTCTGAATGAAAGAGGTCGTGATAGCATGGGGTCATCCAAACGTAAGCGCAAGGCACAGGACAACGTTTGAGATAACGAGAGATGAGAATCTAACCGTGAGAGGAGATTGCATAATAGGTGTCAGGGCGAACAAGTCTGTTTACGAGCTTGATGAAAGGATAAAGGAGTGGCTTAGATCTGGAAAACCCGTGATAATAGAGGTGGAGCTACCACAGTATGGATTAAAGGAGAGGGTTAAGGCTTATGGATCAGATAAACTTACGTTTAAAAACAGAAGGGATATAGTTGTCAGAAAGAGCAGCTTCACTTGCGACAGAACACTGGCAATAAGATCGGATAAATCAGCATCGGATTTTGACAGGGAAATGATCGAACTTTTAAGAGATCCGAGAACGGAACTCAGATTTACAATAAGGAAGTACTTCTGATTAAAATGCGTTGTAAAGCCTCTGCTTTCTGAGATACTCTCCTCTGTCCACGAGATTTTCCACGACAATCCTGTCATCATCGAGATCCCATATCCTGTCGGCGTCAAATCTGATTCTTCCAATTCCCAGTATATCCCCCCTGCGGTTGCAAACGAACACTACGTCGTTCTCCCTTACATCTCCGGTTACATCAACTATAGATCCCCTGAATATGTCCCTTCCGTATAGAAAAAGCATCTCACCCCTCTCGTTAACGTAAACTCTCTTTTTATTCCTCCTTGCAAGATAATAGGCACCTTCAACTGTAAATCTGAATCTCCTGCTTCCAGCCTCACCTATCTTTATTCCGGCGGAAACGAAGTCTATTTTAAATAGTTCAAGGAATCTTGCCAGATCCTTTGATAAAGCGTAGACGTCCTTGTTATCTTCCTTTATCAAGACCTCGTTCTCATCCAAAAAATCGATCGATCCGAAAGCTCCAAGAGCAGATCTTATGACTTTTAGTTCCCTTTTTCTGGGTTTCCTGAGCATAAATCCTATTCGAGGACAGTTTTTATATATTTGGCAATTGCGGTTGAAAGCGGAACGGGAACTGCCTCGCCTACCATGTCGTACTGGACTTCTCTACCGCCCAGGAATATGTGGTCGTCGGGAAAACCCATTAGCCTGGCGTGCTCCCTTACGGTCAGAAGCCTATCCCTGAAAGGATGTATAAACCTCGAATTCCCCATAACCGTTGGTGCAAGCCTGTATGGATGAAGCCTTATCCAGTTTCTATAATAACCTCCGGCACCCTCGAACCTGATTAGACTTTCACCCCATCTAAGATTTCTTATCCTTCTGAGCTTGTCCCTCGGTATCCTCATAGCCTCATGGTTCGGAATACAGCAATTCGGTTCGGGAAGATCTCCTATTGCATCTATTACTTTAACCCTCCTTCGTGATCTCTCGGGACAAATCTTTACATTTGATATGAAAACCCTCGTTCTCATAGACGGATTTTCGAAGTCTTCGGCTCTCAGGATGTTGAAGTGTATCTCGTATCCGGTTTTTCTAAATTCTTTAATTAAAGCATTTTTTAAATCGAGTATACCTGGAACGTTTTCCATTATAAATACCTTAGGAGAAGTCTCCTTCACAAGTCTTATGAAGTGTAGAGTTAATCGCCCTATCTTGTCCTGATAAAGCCTGTCCTCCGGTTTTGGATATCTTTTAACGTTTGCGGGCGTAAAGGGCTCACAAGGGGGAGAACCTATGAGAATGTCTACGTCGCCGCATATCCTCTTTATCTCATCCCCCCTCACGCATTTTACATCCCTCTCGATCACATCGACTTCAGGGAAGTTCTTCCTGTAAGTGTTAGCAACCGGTTTGAAGTTTTCCACAGCCATAACTACCTCGAATCCAGCGTTCATAAATCCCCTGCTGAAACCGCCGGCTCCTGCAAATAGATCAACAACGTTCATATCTACACTCCTCTCTTATACTTCGAAACTGTATATATCGTCAGGATTACCCTAAGATTAGTCAAAAATGCGAGCAGTACGAATAATTCAAAAACGTGTCCGAGCAGGCAGAAGAGCATTATCAAAAATATCCTCTCATCCCTCTTACCCGGAAAGTTAAACCTGAAATCCCTATAGAAATCACTCATGAAAGCCCCTCTGTACCTCTCAGTTGTATAGCTGACCATAAATGATCCGAATATCGCAAGACATGCAAATATCCATCCGATCAAATTCAGATCACCGAATGCAGCAAGGATTAGCAGGAACAGGAAGTCAACGTATCTGTCGAGGACGGAGTCTAGCCATCCGCCAAACCTCGTAATCCTCATGGAAGCCCTTGCTATTTCTCCGTCTATTCCGTCCAGTATTGAACTTATCTGGTAAATTATTCCCGCAATTGGTATGCTTATTGGGATTAAAAGTGAAGAGGATATTCCGATGAGAAAACTCATAACTGTTGCCTGATTGGGGGTTATGCGGTTTACCAGCATTTCAGAAATCCTGAGGGATATCTTTCTGTTTATGTATCTTGAAACAAATCCATCGCCGTATCCTTTAAAACTCATTCTCACAATCAATTTATTCGCCCTTTTCAGATCATCCTTCGTATCCACATCTATCCAAAAAAACCCCGATACATCTGTTACCCTTACTCCCGCCCTTTCGACTATTTCCGACAAACTGACCTCGTACTTTTCCTTCACAAGACTTTCGGCATGCTTGAATATATCCGGATCTAGAATGAAAAATCCGGTATCTATGAAATCCCATTTCTCCAAATCCTTCCCTATTCTGCAAACCCTTCCGTTTCTTGCCATGACCTTAGTCGCCTCCTTGATGTCAATGTATCTGGCAATTCTGTCACCTATTAGACCCTCACCCTTGATTGCCTCTTTTACGAAATCTTCGCTGTAGATATGATCTCCCATTACAAGTACGAATTTTCCGTCGACAAAATCCCTTGCGAGGTAAAGGGAATAACCGTTTCCCCTCTCGGGATTTTTATTCTCGACAATTTTATATTTAAATCTGTGTCTTTTCAAAAAATCCTCAATTGCCCACCTATTCCTTTGATTCACAACTATTATAAATTCATCTATTCCGAATCTGGATAGATTCTTGAGATTTCTGTAAAGTATTTCCCTACCTCCAACTTTGACAAGCGGTTTTATTTTTCCACCCAATCTCTTCCCGAGCCCGGCTGAGAGAATTACGGCTTTCATATCTAAAGAATTTAGGGGTGTCCCCATAAGGGGACTTAAGCCTCATCGGATTCAGTGCCACATCTCCTCAGCTCCATTCCCCGTCCCCCTCAGACGGGACATCTCAATCTTAAACTTTTTAACTAGATTCCTAACAGCTACGTTATCCCTATCATATATTCTTTTACATTTTTCACATTTCAGCATTCTCCTAACTTTCGTCTTTTTGAGTTTTTCTCCACAATATGGACATGTCTTTGATGTATTGATAGGATTTACGTATACTACTGCTACTTCATGTTTCAATCCTTGCCATTCAATCCAAAACTGTAATCTTTTATAGCTGAAGAACGTAAATCTTTCTCTCCAAGGTTTCTTCATTTTAGTCTGTTCATCTCTTAAACCGTTTAAGTCTTCAAGAATTATTGTGTTATATCCAAGTTTTTTAGCGAGTTTAACTATTCTTAACGATGTTTGCTTTGCAAAGTTATCATTAATATTATGTATTCTTCTCCACCATCTTGATATTGCTTTTCTAATCACTTTCACGTACCTCCATCGCTTGTTATACTTCTTCTGCACTCTCTCTATATGATTCTTTTTGATATGCATTATCTTTTTCATTGGAGTTTTTATTCTTGCTACTCCTTCAAAGTTACCCACTACAATTTCTTCAAAGTTTAGATCAATCGCTATGCATCTTTCGCTAATAGTTGGTGTTTTAACTCTTTTCTTTACTGTCATTAAGAATACTACTTTATTTTCTTCCATTTTTAATAGTGCCTCTCCTTGATACCAGTCTAAGTATCTTGCGAACCACTCTCTTGGAAATCCTTCTATTTTAATTTCTCCAAAACCATAGATTCTTATTGACACCACATATCCTTTGTCTTCTATCAGTTTGTAACCATATCCGTCAATTCTCGCTCTATACGATTTGATAACACACTTTCTATCTTTATTTTCTGGGTTATTAATTACAGATCTTGCTATGAATGATGCTTCTCTAAGACATGACAAAGCTATTTTTGGTGGTAAGTTAAATTTTCGTTTTATACATTCATAAAAGTCTTCATGTATTGGTTTTATTCTCTGCTCCCACTTTATTCTCTTTTCTTCCTTTGAAAACTTAAATACACCATATTTCTCTAGATGTTTAAGGATTTCATGAACTACATACCTTAACCCATTTGTATAATTCTTAATCAAACTAACTACCTTAGGGTCGGCTCTAACGGGAATCTTAATTGTTCCCGTTAGTACCGCTTCATCCCTCATCGGTATAAATCTGTTTATAATAGTATTTAAAATTTATCTAAATTTCAGGGACATGTTGAGTTAGTGCGAAAAATATATATTTTTTAAAGCTTGTGCCCTTAAGTTAACACGTCCAATTTCAGCAGAATATTCTTAATCGATTATAATAAAGTATAAAAAGTTTACAGAATAAATTCCAATTCCTAATTGGATTTTTTGCAGTAATTGAACAGAAAAAGATAATAATTCGTTGTTTTAATGAAGAGAATACAGATTCAACTAAGCTTCTACTTCCAAACCTTTCATGTCTATTCTAATCCGAGACATTCTAAAGCTCTTTTTAGCCAAGGAGCTTTATCTATAACAAATTTAGGTTTATTCTCACAATAGTTGAGAACTTCTCTAATAAAAGACCTAACTACAAACCAATTTCTTGTTACGTAAACTCTCATTAAAATTAGCTCATTTCTTTCTACGTCTACTGCTGAGAAAATGTAAAACTTCTTTCCATTCCCTCTAACGATAGTTTCATCAAACTGCTATTAAATTTCTTTGTTTTTTCTCTACTATTATCAGTAACTTATCCTCAAACTTTTTTATCCATCGTGAACGGAAGATTTACTGACTCAATAGATTTCTGACAAGATTTTAGCTGTTATTCCTACTGATGAAGTTTGAATGAATATTGGTATCCCTAAAACTTTAACTTCTAAAGAAATTTTGTTTCTTTTGAATACTCTTAACTCTCTTAAAATTTGTTCCACTATTTTATGGTTTATAACTATATATGATTTTTATTAATAACAATTATGATGACACAACCAAGAATTTAACCGCAAATTATTTTTAAACGTTTACAATCTAAAGAGTGTGGAATTGAGAATACTCGATACAACCCTTAGAGATGGAGAGCAGACACCGGGCGTATCGCTGACAGTAGAACAGAAACTCATGATCGCACAGGCTCTTGATTCGCTTGGAGTAGATATAATCGAGGCAGGAACTGCCATAGCCTCGGAAGGCGAATTTAGAGCTGTAAAGGAAATTGCCAATTCAGGATTAAATGCTGAGATATGCAGTTTTGCAAGGATTAAAAAGGTGGATATAGATGCGGTAGCCGATGCCGATGCGGATTCAGTCTTCATGGTCGCACCCTCATCCGACATACACATCCAGAGCAAGTTTCCGAACAAGAGCGGACAGGACGTCATAGACATGTCCGTCGAAGCAATAGAATACGCTAAGGAAAGGGGATTGATAGTTGAATTCGGGGCTGAGGATGCTTCCAGAGCAGATATTAATTTTGTAAAGGAACTGTTCAGAAATGCTGTTGATGCCGGCGCGGACAGGCTTACTTTTGCGGATACGGTCGGCGTGCTCACACCTGAAAGGAGCGAAAGGATAATGAAGGAGCTCAGTTCTGAGTTCAGAGTCCCAATAGCAATTCACTGCCACGACGACTTCGGACTCGCTACTGCCAATACGATTTTTGCCGTTAAGGGTGGTGCAAGAGAGATCCACGTCACAATCAACGGTCTGGGTGAGAGAGCTGGAAATGCATCTCTTGAAGAGGTCGTACTTGCACTCGAAGTCCTCTACGGTGTTAAAACGAGGATAAACAAGAAGAAGATATACGATACGTCAAAGCTCGTTGAAAAGCTCACAAGAATTGTCATACCACCCAACAAGCCGATAGTAGGTGAAAACGCCTTTACGCACGAAAGCGGTATTCACACTTCCGCAATTCTGAGGGATTCTTCCACATACGAACCGATCTCTCCTGAGATGATAGGCAGGAGGAGGACAATAGTTCTTGGAAAGCATGCCGGAAAGGCGAGCGTTCAGGCTATAATGAAGGAACTTGGATACAGTGCAAGCGAGGAGCAGATGAAGGAGATACTGATGAGGATAAAGGAAATGGGTGATAAGGGTAAGAGGATTACAGATGCAGATGTTAGAACGATTATAGAGACGGTTTTACAGATTAAGAAGGAGAGGAAGGTCAAGCTAAAAGGTTTGAACGTCGTATGTGGCAAGGATATAACGCCAACTGCCAGCATAATACTCGAAATAAACGGCAGGGAAATAGTTTCAGCTGATGTCGGATTGGGTCCTGTTGACGCGGCTATAAACGCTATAAAAAAGGCAGTGTCAGAGTATGCGGATATAGAACTCGTAAGCTATCACGTAGATGCAATTACAGGTGGTACCGATGCACTCGTTGATGTGATAGTTCAGCTTAGAAGGGGAGATAAGATTGTAACGGCGAGGGGTGCTAGGACGGATATAATAATGGCATCCGTCGAGGCTTTCATAGAGGGGTTAAACATGCTCGTTTAAAAAACGTCTATTTCACCGTTTATTATCATATCGGTTATCTTCATTATATTTTCAAGCCATTCCTCGGCTATCTCGACAGCTCTGGATTTCATCCTTTCCACATCGTATCCCCTCTTTGGGATTATCTGTATGTCCAAGGCCTTTGGTTCGTTTATAGGTTTTGCTATCTGGCTTAGTATCTTAACGTAAACCTCCTCTATCCCCTCTATCCTTTCGTAACAGTCCCTGGCGATAAAATTTGCAAGTACGTTGTAAATCTTTCCAACATGATTTATCGGATTCTTCCCGCACACTGCCTCTATGCTCATAGGCCTGCAGGGAGTTATAAGCCCGTTGCACCTGTTTCCTCTTCCAACACTTCCGTCATCTCCATGTTCAGCTGATGTACCGGTTACCGTAAGGTAAACGCACCCCCTCTCGTAATCATCCGCAGTATTTATATATACATCAACATTTTTATCCGTGTACTCAGATGTTATTTCCCTGACCCAGCTCTCGAGCTCCTCCTTCACCGCTATGTACTCTCTTATGTCGCTGAGATATCTGTCAACAAATGCACAGGCTATCGTGAGCTTTATGCGATCCTTCTCTCTCAATCCCATAATCTTAACGTCTTCTCCAATTGCCTTTTCCCTCTTTCTGAATTCGCTGTATATCTTTCTCTCTATGTTGTAAACGAGTTTTTCTGTTTCGGTTAGCGGTGCGAAACCTATTCCGAATGATGTGTCGTTTGCATGGGGCACTTTCCCCTTTTTTCTCATGAAAACATCCTTAAGCTCTGTACTACCCTCTCCTATTCTCACGTCGAATATCATGTCCTCATCTGGATTCAGATTTGACATTCGCGACCTTATATAATCTTTAGCAGCCTTTAACGCTATCTTATCGGTGGGTATGTATGTTCCCTCGAATTCCTTAGTTGCCCTTCCAACCAGAAGGACGAATATAGGCTGTATTAGCTCTCCTCCTCCAAATCTCGGCTTGGCTTTTCCAGCAACTATCTGTGTTTCGTCTGTGTTGTGATGGAGAACTACTCCAAATCTCTTTATATATTCCCTGCTTAGAGCCCTGCTCATGGCTTCGGCTATTCCGTCAGCTAACGTGTCAGGATGGCCAATTCCCTTCCTTTCAACTATCTCTATATCCTGTTTTTCAACTGGAATGTGCGTTAGTTCCTGAACGTGGATCATACTAAATGCAAAAGATATAATAGGAATATAAATCTTTGCAAATTAGATTTCACCCCTTAAATCGATTATCCTTTTCGCCTTGCCTTCAAATCTTTCAAGAGTTCCCTTTTCAACAAGCTCAACTCTCATCCTTAACCCTATTTCCTTCTTCAATTCTTCCTGTATTTTCCTCCTAATCCTTTCAAGATCCGATAGTTCTCCAGTAAAGAACTCATCCCTTATTTCAACCCTTACCGTTATCTCATCGAGTGCCCCACTTCTCGTCAGAACTATCTGGAAGCTATCCCCTACTTCCTCCATGTTCATAAGTACGTGCTCTATCTGGGAAGGGAAAACGTTTACACCTCTGATTATCATCATGTCATCAGTCCTTCCCAGAATCCTGTGAATCTTCGGATGTGTTCTCCCGCACGGGCACTTCTCATCGTCCATCAGAAACGTTATATCTCCTGTCCTGTACCTTATCAGCGGCATTGCCTCCTTTGTTAAAGATGTCAAGACAAGCTCCCCTTTTTCTTCATATCCAAGCTGGTCGCAGGTCTCAGGGTCTACGATCTCGACGAGGTAGTGATCGATCCATATGTGCAACCCGTTCTGCTCTTCGCACTCAAAGGCAACGCCAGGCCCGTTCATCTCGCTCAGACCGTAGCTGTCGTAAGCCTTTATATCGAAAGAGTCCTCAAGCCTTTTCCTAGTATTCTCGCTCCATGGTTCCGCTCCAAAACATCCTATCCTTAAGCTCAGCTCCTTTGGATCTATTTCCATATCCTCTGCTACCTCCTTTATATGCAATGCATAGCTAGGTGTGCAGTGTATCACCGTTGTTCCGAAGTCGAGCATATACTGTATCTGTCTCCTCGTATTTCCAGTTCCAGATGGTATAACCATAGCACCTATCCTTTCCGCGGCATAATGGAATCCGAGACCGCCCGTAAACATTGCGTAGCTGACCATATTCTGAAATACGTCTCTTTCCCTTACACCCACCATGTAAAGACATCTTGCACAGAGGTTTATCCAGTTTTCAAGATCGTTAAGTGTGTATCCAACGACCTTGGGCTTTCCGGATGTACCGCTCGATGTATGTATCCTGACAACCTTTTCCCTGGGAACGGCGAACAATCCGAAAGGATAGTTCTCCCTCAAATCTTCTCTTGTCGTAAAAGGAAGCTTTTTTACATCTTCCAACCTTCTTATATCATCCGGATGAATTTTTCTTTCCTTGAACTTTCTTCTGTAAAACGGAACGTTATCATAAGCGTATCTTACAACCCATTTCAGCCTTTTAAGCTGAATTCTTTCCAGCTCGTCTTTTGGCAATATCTCTTCTTTTTGCCAATATCTATCACGGGGCATGCTTGATAATACATAGCAATGTATAAATACGTTATTAAACGATGATTTAACCTGAATCAATTGAAGCTATCTGACCTCCTCCCTGCCTTAAGCAGTAGTTCTGAGAGTTGGCAATTAGGCTAATCTAGATAGGGTTAAGAATTTTTATTTTATTTAACTAAATTTTTATTTCAAAGTAATGCCAATTTTCCATCTACTGTAAAGGGCGAGTGTTCCCCATGGAACTCCCCACTCAACTACCTCACGGTGTCTGTTTGAGTCATCAGGTTTGTCAGATCAAAACTCTACAATAGAAGTCAATTAATTTTTTAAAAGTTGATGACACGTACATATCCCCTCCTCCAATAATTCCTCTCCTCTAAAGCTTCCTTAGTAACAGAAAGAGAAAATGAGATCAGATTAATTCGACCTCTGTGAATCATAATCCGAACTTCGGGAATTTGAAGGGTAACTTTCCCTTTTCAAGTTTTCTCACTTTCTTCATGACGTTCTTAATTGTTTTGTAGTATCTTAGAAGTTCCTTTACGTCCTGTGGTGTCGTACCGCTTCCTATAGCAATTCTCCTTATTCTTGATGAATCTATTATCTTTGGATTCAGAAGTTCTTCTTCAGTCATGGAATCCATTATAACCTTGAACTTCTTCATCCTCTCCTCCGTAATCTCCATGACGTTTTCATCAACCCTGAGACCAAAACCGAATGGTAAGAGTTCGAAGATCTTCTTTATCGGTCCCATTTTCTGCATAGCCTCTATCTGCTTGTACACATCCTTAAGTGTGAACGTCCCCTTCAGGAACTTCTCTGGGCTTAGTTCCTCCTCCCTAGCTATCCTCTCCACCTTTTCGAGCAGTGCCCTTATGTCACCCATTCCCAAAATCCTCGAAACGAATCCGGCAGGATCAAACCTTTCGAAATCCTCTATCTTCTCGCCGCTGCCTATAAACGCTATGGGTATTCCTATTTCCCTAGCAGCTGACAGAGCGCCCCCACCCTTGGCAGTTCCGTCGAACTTTGTTATTATGATTCCATCTATACCTATAGCCTCATGAAATGCCTTGGCCTGTTTTGAAGCAAGCTGACCTATTGCAGCATCCAAAACGAGTAATTTGTAATCTGGATTAAGAACATCCGCAATTCTCACCATTTCATCTATCAGTTCCTTTTCAAGTGCATGCCTGCCAGCCGTGTCTACTATAATCATGTCGAAATCCCTTAGTTTTTTCAAAGCATTCCTGACTATTTTTATGGAGTCTTTTTCATCCTTTTCACCGTAAAAAGGTATTGAATACTGATCAGCAAGCTGTTTGAGCTGTTCGTATGCAGCAGGTCTGAATGAATCTGCGCACACTACTGCAGTTTTCAATCCCCTGTCTCTATAGTACTTCGCTATCTTTACGGCAGTAGTGGTCTTACCACTTCCCTGTAACCCCACGAGCATAATCTTTGATTTCTTGAGGGGTATCTCCAGGCCCTCTCCTATACCCCTGAGCAGCTCCTCATACACTATCTTGATTATATGCTCCCTTGGACTTAAGCCGTGCAGAACTTCTTCGCTCATTGCCCTCTTCTTTATCGCATCGCTTATCTCCTTGACATGTCTTATATTCACATCTGCCTTTATCAGGGCCCTTTGAATATCTCTAACTATCTCCTCAACGAATGATTTATCTATGGATGATGATCTTGTAATCTTCCTGATTACATCCTTTAATGCCTCCAAAGCCATAAAGAAGAATTTAAATTCGAATATTTAAGCTTTTATGAATGGCCTTTCAGCTGAAAAATCTAATTTCCTGCCTAAATCATATGCACTCAAGCAATAGCGATTGCGGTTATGCAGATCTCCTGCGCAATTCCCAATGTGTGCGATCTGTAACATTCCCCCTGAAGGTCTGTTCATCTGAACTCTACAGTTCTTAATTCTACAGACCTGTGGGTACATCTATGAACTCCGTTTTTATTTCAAACTCCTCCGATACAACCCTCATCAGTGCCTTAATACCCAGGGTCTCGGTGGCATAGTGACCTCCAAACACGACGTTTATTTCCCCTTCCCTCGCAATGTGATATATCTCGTGCTCGACCTCTCCAGTTATGAAGAGATCAAGATCTTTTTCTATTGCCTCCTCAATTGCAAAACCCCCTCTTCCAGAAACCGCACCAATCCTCTTTACCTCATTGCCACCAAATCTCAAAACCTTCAGATCGGGATTCAGCTTCTCTTTAAGCGATTTTATCACGTCATCCAAATCCCTTTTATCCTTAAAGCTCCCGATGTATCCTATATTTTTACCCTGATACTCCCCGAATTCCTCTTCCGGTTCCAGATCAAGGATTCTTAGAATCTGAACATTGTTACCTATACTCCTATGAGCGTCAAGCGGTATATGGGCTGCATAAAGCGATATACCGTTCCTTATCAGAAATTCTATTCTCCTGTACATAAGCCCCCTTATTGAGCTCAAACCGTTCCATATCAGGCCGTGATGGACTACTATCAAATCGGCTTCGGACTCCTTTGCCCTTCTGAAAACCTCCATGCATGCATCCACGGCAAATGCTATCTTTTCAACCTCCTTTTTTCCCTCCACCTGTAGCCCGTTTACGGATTTATCCCTCCACTCTCCTATCTTTAAAAACTCGTCTAGGAATTCAACTATCTCTTCGAGTCTCATACCTTAAAATCCTCATACGTACTTTTTAATTTTAAAAAAGATATTGAGATAAAAAAATAATATATCATGTTTTTAGATTAATAACATGGCTGAAAGGGCAAAGTATCTCAGTGGAATAGGGTACATACTTGTTTTAATAGGTGCAATGGCATCTATAACAAAATTCGGTGGTATCATAACACTTGCAGGAATAGTTCTCGCAGAAATAGCATGGATTTTGCTTGGAAGGAAGCTCTACGGCAAGGTTATGATCAGAAACGGGATTCTGATGATAGTTTCACCCTTTCTGATAGCTGGAATAATCATTGCCGTTTTAATTTCCATGTCTCCGCATATCTCTGAGGTTTCACGTTACGGGCGCGTTGACATAATGCCTGAGCAGATAATCCATCTTGTCTCAATAATCGCATTGATTACACTAGCAGTTATAGCGATAGGATTTGTTTCTTGGATCCTGCATGTGATGTCTCATTTAAGAGCGGGGAACAAACTCGCCATAGGTACGTTTAAGTATTCCGCTTACTGTCAAATAGCGTCTTTTCTAATTTCAGTCGCATCTCTTGCATGGCTCTTCAGCAACATAATGAAGGTTGCACCGTTGCTGCAGAAAATGACAAAACCTAACATATTCGTTCTATCAAATCTCTTGGGTCCTGCCTTCATAACGCTTATGATAGCAGGTGTCATAAGCGTAGTTGCATATGTTCTTTCCATAGTAGCCTTCTTCAGTATAGAGGAGATAAGGACTCTGACTTTTTAAATTCTATTTCAAAATACCGAGCTCTGAAAGCCTTTCCGGTAGATATTCATCTGTAACGAAATCTAGACCGTATTTTGCCAAAGCCTGCTGTTCAGATTTCTTTCCGATTTCCAGCTGAAGTTTTATCTCTTTTATCCAGAATTCGCTGGCAAATCTCGGATCTGAAAGGATTGAGTTCAGCGCTTTTATGTCCTCATCCGTTAACCTGTCAGCAGGAAGATCGTATTTGATTATATCCGAAGGTCTTATTCCAACAAATACAGCGGATGGTGTGGCAAGGTATTCCGAGAGATGGGCAGATTTTATCGATCCGTACGCTACAGATGCGTAGATCCTGTAACTCCATGGATCTCCGTCGGTGAATACTGCAACTGGGAGCTTAAGCTCTGTGTTAAGCCTTCTTAGCAGTCTCCTAGTACTCCTCGCAGGCTGACCCTTTAAATGAACTATTATGGCATCGAACTTCTCATCAAATCCGTTTTCGACAAGTCTGTCCCTCATACCACCCGTTTCTATCGCTATCACGAGCTTAGCGTTGCACTCCAAAAACTCGATGTTGTCAACGTTTGTCGGTATCTGATAACCACCCTCTCCCACGTCATCCTGGCAGTGGATAACCCTGTAACCCCTTCTAGTTTTTTCCCTTATCTTTATGTCCCCGAATACAGTTGCACCGTCCTCCTCTGGCCTTATATTGAAACTCTCTCTCTGAAGACCTGTAAGTATTTCTAGATCCTCTATGAGCCTGTCACTCTCCAGCTGCTCCTTAAACTTTGCGATTCCCCAGTTTTCAGAAATGTAGTATAGCTCCCTGAGTGTTGAGGATTTATTTGATGTCATCTGTTCCTTCAAAAATCCGATGACGTAGATCATTTTTAGGAGCTGATGAGCACTCTTAATTGATCTTGCAGATCTTATCGATTTTTTATCCCCGTATACCCAAACTTCGGATTCCCTGTCAAATTCTATATTCTGCTTCGTTCTTTTGGTGAGCTTGAGCTCAGGTATTTCCCCTCTGCTTATCTGTTCGTAAATATCTTCAACTATGCTCAGAAGTGATTTAAGTGGATCGGATGCCATGAAGAGAGTTCATACTTTAAGATATATCCTTTTTGGATACCTTGTCAGAACTTCACATCCGTCTCTTTTCACGACAACGACATCTTCAACCCTTACACCTCCAACCTTCCTGTAATACAATCCCGGTTCAACTGTAAAAACCATTCCTGACCTAAGAACTTCATCGTTATCAAATATTCTTGGCTCTTCGTGCAACTCAAGACCTATTCCGTGCCCTGTAGAGTGTATGAACCCCTCATCAGCCTTCTGTCTTATAGTCTTGTAGCCGTAACTCTCGAGAACGTCGCATACCTTATAGTGAACATCTCTGGCTGTAACTCCATCCCTTATAATGGAAATTGCACTTTCCTGTGCTTCTATGACAGCTTCCAGCATTTCCTCAATTTCCATGTTCTTCCTTACGATCACAGTTCTTGTAAAATCCGAATAATAACTGTGTTTTCTGCTTTTAGGAAATATGTCTATGAGTACGTGATCCTCAACAGTTCCACCGGATGAATGGGGATCAGATGAAACTTCTCCTGACGAAACTATTGTGTTTTCGGCGAGATAACCCTTAAGGAACAGGAATTTCTCGATCTCATCCCTTATGTAATCGCAATTCTTTTCACCTTTTTTTATAATATCTAATGAAAAATTAAACGCATCTATTACAGCCGTGCTCACATCCCTTATCATCTCCACCTCTTCAGGACTCTTCACAGCCCTAATCTTCAAAAAGGGATTCTCTATCACCTCAACCCTGAACTCTTCAATGAATCTAACCGTAAGGAATGCAGGAAAATCTGTCGGAACTACTATCTTTTTAGCACCCTTATTCCTCAAAAAATCCGCAAGTACTTCGGCTATTGCCTTCCTTGAATCCTTAACACTCTTTCTCCTCTCATGATACCCGAGATCACCTAACGATATTACATTTTTTACTCTGCTCTCCCTTAAAGCCCTGTTCTTCTCCATGTCCGGGACTATCAGGAAATCTCCTTTTCTTCCAACTATGTAAAAGACGCAGTTTAATGCCTTGAATCTCGTGGCATAGTAAAGGTTTATATCGCTATGCTGTATGAAGAAATCTGCACAGTGTTTTTCTAATATCTCATCGATCATCATACCGATTCAAGATTTTCAACTACTGCTTCTGCAAATTCTCTTGTACCCACAAGTTTCCCGCCTATATGTCTGTGAAGATCATAAGTTACGATTTTCTGCTGAATTGTCATCTCAACAGCCTTTTTTATCATCTCGCTTGCCTTCTTCCACCCAAGATATTCAAACATGAGAGCACCGCTGAGTATTTCAGCTGTTGGGTTTACCTTGTTCAATCCAGCATACTTTGGTGCTGAACCGTGTACGGGTTCAAAAACACCCATTCCGTCACCTATGTTCGATCCGGGTGCAACTCCAAGCCCGCCGACAAGACCGGCTGCCATATCGCTTAGATAATCGCCATTTAAGTTTGTAGTCGCTATTACATCATATTCGGATGTCCTCGTCAGAAGTTGCTGAAACATGTTGTCGGCTATTCTGTCCTTGATAACTATTTTACCCTCAGGAACCTCTCCGCCATACTCCTTCATGACCTCTTCCTCCGTAATTACATAATCCCTGAATTCTTCCAGAGCAACCTCGTATCCCCAATCCCTGAAGGCACCTTCCGTGTACTTCATGATGTTTCCCTTGTGAACAAGTGTAACGCTTTTTCGATTGTTTTCTATTGCATACCTTATCGCCATCCTCACGAGTCTTTTCGTTGCGAACTCGCTTATCGGCTTTAGACCTATTCCAGAATCAGCCCTAACATTTATTCCGAACTCCCTCTTAAGGAATTCCATTACCTTCAATGCTTCATTGCTTCCCATCTTCCACTCTATACCAACATAGACATCCTCGGTATTCTCCCTGAATATCACCAGATTTACATTTTCAGGCTCCTTTATTGGGCTGGGAACACCCTTTAGGTAATAAACCGGTCTCACACAAGCGTAGAGATCAAGTTTCTGTCTTATTGTTACGTTTAAGCTCCTGTAACCCTTTCCGACTGGTGTTGTCAGCGGCCCCTTCAATGCAACCCTGAACTCCCTTATTGCCTTAAGCGTGTCTTCGGGCAGATGCGTCCCGTAGATCTTGTATGCCTCCTCTCCAGCGTATATCTTAAACCATACTATCTCCTTTTTTATCCTTTCAGCTGCGGCATTCAAAACCATTAAAGCTGCGGGAACAACATCTCTTCCTATCCCATCACCGATTATATAAGGTATTATCGGATTATCAGGAACTATAAGCCTTCCATCCTCATACCTTATCTTTTCACCCTCTTCCGGTGGCCTTATCTTCTGATACATGTTCTTTAATTCCAGCAACTGCTTTAAAAACTTGATGATCTTATTTTTCCTATGACTTCATCTATATTCCCGTTCGCTATCCTGAAATCTATGCCCTTATTCTTAAGATGATTCTTCGCACCCTCTCCTATTCTCCTAACCACTACCAAATCTACTCCGTTTTTGCTTAGAAGATCTGCGATAAGATAACCCTTTCTCCTCTTAACACCCCTGTGGACGTTCTCGATAACTCTCTCCTCTCCCTTTTCAATGTCTATTAATTTGAAGAATTCTGCATTGAAATCTCCGATATAATTCCCGTTCTTATCAACGGGTATGGCTATGAGCTTTATCCTCCTGTAGAATCTTATAACGGGTATGACATGGACTACTTCTACCATTCTGTCCTTAATACTCTCTATTTTCTTTATCAATCTGTTTACTTCATCAAAGCTAAGAGAACTGTCAACCTTTACGTGTACCTCAACTATTTTCGCCTTCTTAGTACCCCTTACAGCTATGAAGTCGACAGACTTCACACCGTCTATATCGCTTATCCACTTCTTTATTAGAAGGTTCAGCTCCTCGTCAACCCTGTCCATCAGTATATCCACGGCGTTTTTTAGTATTCCGAACCCTATCTGGAGTATGAGGGCAGATATTATCATGGCCACAGCCGCATCGGCCCACCAGTATCCGATATATATTAGCAAAAATCCTATTACAACAGCTATGCTCGATAGTACATCTGTCCTTGAGTGCTTACCCTCGGCTATAAGCGAGGAGGAACCAGTTTTCATCCCTACCCTTATCTTATACCTTGCTAGGAACTCGTTTATTAGCGCCGACGCAGCCGCAACGCCCACAGCATAAAACTCAAATCTGGGAACGGATCTCATCAGAAGCTCATCTATAGCCTCGTATATTATCAGGAGAGATGTCAGGATTATTATCAATCCAACGCCAAGTTCTGCAAGACTCTCGGCCTTAAAGTGACCATATGGATGGAGTTCGTCTGGAGGCTTTTTAGATATCTTCAATCCTATCCAGACGAAAGCAGAACCTATTATATCTATTAAAGAATGCAATGCATCGGCTATGAGAGCTGTAGAATTTACCATAATTCCTACAAATGCCTTAGAAACTGTCAGGAAAACGTTTGCCACTATCGAAATCTTTCCAGCTCTTATCTCCTCATCCATCGCTTAATTCTATCTTATAAAATATTTATGTAAATCTGTTGAATTTTCTTACATGATAACGTATAAAAGAGTTGTGGACTCCGTTGTCGAACTTCTCAGAAAAGCTGAAACTGAATTGAGCGAGGACGTTTTAAGGGCTTTGAAAAAGGCATATGAGGAGGAGGAGAATGAGATAGCAAGGATGAACTTGAAGGCTATACTTGAAAACATCGAGTACGCTAAAAGGATGGGAGTACCGATCTGCCAGGATACTGGTCTTCCAATATTCTTTGTTGAAATCGGCAGGGAATTGTTTCTGGATTTCAATCTGAAAGATGCAATAGTACAGGGGGTTATAAGGGCTACCGAGGAGGTTCCGTTGAGGCCGAACGTAGTTCACCCTTTAACAAGGGAAAACACGGGAAACAACGTAGGAATTCACATGCCTGAGATAAATGTGGATATAGTTGAGGGGGATAAGCTGAAGATATCCGTGATTCCCAAGGGAGCTGGAAGCGAGAACTGTTCTGTTTTGAAGATGCTTTCTCCATCTGAAGTAAATAAGGTAAAAAGGGTTGTTGTTGAGGCTGTGAGGAATGCCATGGGAAAGCCCTGTCCTCCTGTGTTCGTTGGAGTTGGAATAGGCCCATCTTTTGACGGATGCGCAAGGCTAGCGAAGAAAGCCCTTCTGAGAGATGTGACCGATATGAACGATTTCGAGATCGAGATACTGAATTGTATAAACAGGCTGGGGATAGGACCTATGGGTCTGGGAGGAAAGTTCACAGCACTTGCAGTTCTCATTGAAATCGGATACTGTCACACGGCATCTCTTCCAATTGCTGTTAACATCCAGTGCTGGGCGAATAGAAAAGCTTCGATCGTCCTAGATTAACGCGTGGATTCCATAGATCTTTAAAAAATCTTGAAACCCGTACGGATGCAGATGACCCGTAAATTCAGATGTTTTGCGGCTATCGCTGATTTCATTGGCATGGAGTTTAGACAACGTGTAAGTAATTAATTATGTTAGGATTTGATAACATTATCTCTTTTTATTGGGGAGTATATCATTAGACTTTCTCCTTTTTCATGGGAATCCCTGACTTCTCTCATCTTACCTTAAAACATACATTTACAATCAAATTTATGTCTTCAATTACATCGAAATTTAA
>Ga0190367_1000174_pt1 | contig 50108 bp, 54 predicted proteins | sample 4872181011_MG_FD_171838 | JGI IMG/M metagenome (GOLD analysis project Ga0190367, IMG submission 171838) | Hydrothermal vent microbial mat bacterial communities from Southern Trench, Guaymas Basin, Mexico - 4872-18-10-11_MG | ecosystem: Environmental > Aquatic > Marine > Hydrothermal vents >... | reverse complement strand
TGTCCACGCTGCGGACATAGAGAACCACATTACCCAGGAGTACCTTGTAGAGCTAGAGTTTGTCCTAAATGTGGCATTCCCTTGGTTAGGGCTTAGGCACTCTCCGCTTGCTCACCTTCCTCTCCTACTAGTGGCTTAAACGTCCACTCATCAATTTCTTGATGTATTTTCTTTAGGAGCTTTACCGCTGTTTGCTGGGGCATTGTTGTAAAGAGCCTTGCCAAATGTTTACAGAACTGCTTCGCTGTCGACACTCTTGAAAAATCGGCGCAGTCATGTAGTATAACTTTAGAATCGCCATCTACTACCACGACGTAGTCTTTTACCTTAGCTTTAACATAGTTATCTGTGAGTTCTTCAATCAAAACCTCGCTTGTTGGTATTTCCTGAGACCTCTTTATCCTCTTTTCATCTGTAAACAACATTATGAGGTCTGATGGGTTATTACTTTGAGCTAGCATGTAAGCTTGTAATCCCTTAAGCTTAGCTGAAGCTGGCGGTGGTATGAAGAGTTTTCCAGCTTTAAAGTGTTCACTTAACCTCTTCTTAGCTTCAGCTTGTTCAAGCGTAAGAATGCCAAGCATTTCGAGCACGGTTAACGCGTTATCGCATGCATAGCCGTGAAAATGGTTATTAAAATATCCATAGAGTTCGCTAACTTGCGCCTCGACCTCCTTGACTTTCGGTATCCAAGCTTCAAGCTCTTCACGTTTATAATGATAGTTATACCAAGGCTTTTGTCCCCTACCATGCCATCTAATGTAAGCAAAATCTGCTGTGACAATACACTCAGGAGGTAAAAGTGGCTCATCAACTATCGTATACGCTACTTCATACTTTTCAAGCACGCTATAAGTCTCCTCTCTAAGCCAACTTGGATCACGAAACTCGACTGCAAACTTATACTTCGTAGGCAAATTTGCTAGAAGAGCCTCAAGCCTATCCAAGTCATATTTAAGCCCAGGTGGAAGCTGGAAAAGCAACGGCCCCATCTTACCAGCTTCAGCAAGCGGCTTCATTAAGTTTAGAAACAACTCCAAATCCTTCGCTATATCTAACCTCGGATTAATCATCTTCTTATGAGTTACAGTTCTAGGAACTTTAGCTGCAAACACAAAACTTCTCGGAGTTCTCTTAACCCAAGATTCAACAACTCTTGGTATTGGGTAATCGTAGAATGTCGAGTCTATCTCAGCAGTGTTAAAGACTTTTGAGTAGTATTCTAACTTTCCCTTATCTTTTAAGTAAAATACCCCAACCCAGTCTACGTAATCCCACCCTGATGTGCCTATAAAGATCTTAGCCATGCCTCTTCCCCACTCTTAAGCTTATTGTTACAGCTTAGCTTTAAAGCAAGCAATTCCTCTCTTTAATAGAGCTACCGCAAACGCTTGGTGATTCGTCGTGAACATAATTGTCATAAGCCTCTTCTTCGTCGCGATATCCTTCGTCTTCTCCATGTTAGGGCTTGGAGGAGGCTTAGTCTATGTCCCACTATTAGTTATCATAGGGTTTAGTATGAAGGAAGCTAGCATGTTAAGCTTATTTGCTATCTTTATGACTACCTTAATGGCATCGATAAACTTCATAAGGTCTAAGCGTGTCGATTGGTCGCTCTTCGCTATAATGGAGCCGACAACAGCCATTACAGCCTTTATTGGCGGTTTCTTCGCTATAAAATTTGGCGAGCATGCTCTTAGGCTTCTGCTCGTCTGTGCTCTAGTAGTTGCTGGGGTTATAACGCTTTTTTCAGGCAAGAAGGCTAAGGCGGTTAAGCTAACACAGCTATGTATTAGGAGGAAAGTTGGCGGAGCTGAATACCTAGTAGATCTTCCAATAGTTGCTGGCTTATCCGGTCTTGTAGGCTTCATAGCTGGAATGATAGGTATAGCTGGTGGGGTTTTCAAAGTGCCCATAATGGTAGCTATCTGCGCTGTCCCAATGGATGTGGCTGTCGCCACATCAGCAGCTATGGTTGCTACAACAGCTGCTTTTGGCTTATCAGGACACTTAGCTTCAACACCTCATGTCAACCTACTCTTCATCTTAATTTTCGGAGTCGCATGCTTAATTGGTGGCTTTTTAGGATCTAAGTGTGCTTTAAAGGTAAGGAGAGAGCTTTTAAGAAAGTTTTACTTTCTCTTAATGATCTCCTTAGCTTTATGGGTAAGCTTAACATCATACATTCTTTAGCTAACCAGTCAAGGTGGAGTAATTGTCTAAGGTATTAATAGGAGCTGGAGGATGGTCATATTTCAGAGTTCCAGGCATGGACTCGTTAAGAGCTTACTCAATGGCGTTTGACTTTGTAGAAGTAAACTCAACTTTCTACACATGGCCTAGTCTAAGCCTCGTACATTCCTGGCGTTCAAGAGTCCCTGAGGATTTTGAATTTACGCTTCGTTGTCATAAATCTATAACGCATAGTCATATGCTCGCTACTAACGACTATGTGGTCAAAGCTTTAAACAAGACTGCTGAAATATACAAGATCTTGAAAGCTTCGCTACTCGTCATAGAGACGCCGCAAACTCTATCATTGCAAACATTACCTATTGAACGCTTAGAATCCTTCTTTAAGCTATGCTTAAGCCTCGATATGAAGCTCGCATGGGAAGCTCGCGGCTTAATCTCATTACCACAGCCTTATAAAGACTTAATGAAGGAATTTGACGTAGCGCATTGCGTGGATTTATCCTTAAAAGAGCCAGAAGTAGAGACTTCAACTATTTATTCGCGCATATTCGGTAAGGGAGAGCATAACATCTATCAGTTCACTGATGAAGAGTTACTTGAAATTAATGAAAAAGCAGAAAGACATGGCAAGACGATGATATGTTTCCACGGTGTGAGAATGTACACTGACGCAGCTAGACTTAAGGCCTATAGGAAAACAGGTATTTTCCCAAAAGCTACGAAATCTGTTGGAATAGAGTCCGTAAGAGAGGTTATCCTTGAAGAAAACGTTAGGTTTCCAATATCAAGAGATGAGCTAAACAGATGTTGTGGATGGAGAGTTTTTGACTTAACTGAAGATAAGAGAATCAGGTTATCTACAATACTGTCAAAACTACCAGCAACTAAGTATCAAAGCCTTTCACATCTGCTAAACGACTTATCAAAAGTCATTAAAGATATTACTTAAACCTATAAGAAACGCTCAATGTTTTACCAGCTTTTACATCTAATGGCGTTAAAATCCTAAAGTATCCTTCTCCTATAGGCTCTATAACACCTTCGACTTCCTCCCCATTTACATGTATTCTGCATGTATCGGCGCATCCAATGCTCTTGAAACCTACATTCAAGTTCAACTCTCCCTCTTTAACATACAATTTAGCCTTAACCTCTCCATCGCTTAACCTCTGGATACGAAAATCTAAGGAACAAGATCCTACCTTAAGTTCTTCAAGCAAAATTTCACTTAGCCTACTTGATAAAAACGGGCATATGGTGGCTTGTTTGACGTATGCTTTAGGCTCAACTCCTGCCAATCCTTTAATTAAAGCGTAAATATATATGCCAGCTGACCACGCTTGAATAAAGCACCCTAAAGGATGTTCGTGCTCCGTCAAGACCTCCTTAATAGGTCCGTCTCCAGGCAGCACCTCCTTAAAGTATGCTGTAACAAGCCTCTGCGCTTCTGCCATCCTTAATATGGTGTCAAGCCCCTTATCAAGCCTGCCATATTGAAACTGCGAGAAAGCAACCCAGCCCGTACAGAAGGGCCATACTCCTCCTTTCTGATAGCTACGGCTATCATACTCAGGATCACTCTTAGCCCTACTTCTCACACCCCAAGGTGCCATGAAATCTGAGCTTTCAAGCTTTGCCAGCACCTTAGTAGCTTTCTCATAATCAACTAAGTTGAAGAATAACGGCACTACAGCGTTTATCGTCAAACTGGCATCCGGAAGACCGTCTGGCTTAATGGTATCGTAGAAAAATCCTCTCTCGTCATCCCAATACTTCTCCACAAGCAGCTTTTTAAGTTCTTCAAACCTTCTAATAGCCTCCTTCTCGGTCTCATAATCTTCGACGATCTTAGCAAGCTCAGCTCCACACCTAAAGGCATAGGTAAAAATTGCTTGGACATCAACAGCAGATTTCCCTCTAAACAGTGAGTCCATCCACGTAACGTCAGGCAAAAAGCCTTCTGGGCCATGATCTATTAAGCCATTTCCATCCCTATCTGACTTAAAACACCACCTTAAAGCCTTGTAGACATTATCGTAGATATACCTTATGAAAACGTCGTCACCAGTCCATAAGTAGTAGTCGTAAACCCCTATGACGAAGAGAGGGGTCGCATCTATGCTATAGTATATTATTGTGCCATCTGTTCTCACTTCATGCGGTATCTCTCCTTTGTAGTATGGGACCATTAGCTGATCTTCTCCATCATCTTTTGCCTGAAACCTAGCTAGCATGCTAAGAGCAGCTTTTGAAGTTTCGAAATCTCCAATAGCATTTACTCCCAGCAATGTCCATATGGTGTCTCTCCCAAAGTATATGGGGAAGTTCGGAAGACCAGCCATATAGCCGAGCCCATAGCCTCTCTTATAGTGTTTCAGGACGTAAAGGTTGACTTTAGACCATGTAAATGCCTTATCAATAGACTTAACGGTAGTCGATAAGTCTGCTGTTTCAGCAAGATATCTTAACACATCTTGTCTATTTTGCTCAAAAAACAGCTTAGCTTTGTTTAAAAGCTCATCATATTCTTTTAAGAAGAAGGTTAAAGTCCCTATGCCGCCAACTAAGACAAAGGTAAGTTCAAAGCTTTCACCTCTAGGTACTTTAACATCATATATGAGGAGGGCATCTCCATATACATGTTCTCTAGGTCTAGGTATCTTGCTTTGAAGAGGAAGCTTTGAATTACCGGGATGTTCAGCATATACGATGTTGGGCACTTTATTAGCGCCGAAAAGAGCGATCCACTCAGACCTCATGTGATGTCTATACAGTAAAGCCCCACGTACATGATCATATATTACTAACATTCTCCTCTCACGCCAGGGTTCGCCAGCTTGCTTAACTTCCCACATCAAGTTAACTACTGGATTAGCTATGAACTTCAACTGGACATCTTCATTACCTCGATTTTCAATTGTGAAAATCCAGCAAACAGCTCTATAAGAACTAGGCATGAAAAGCTTCTCCTTAATCACGAGTTGCCTAGGCAAACGATACGTTCGCTCAGCGTGTGAAACGTGGGCTTCAAATTTGGCACAATGGTCGTAAAGCCATAGAACTTCTTCGCCATCTAAGCTAATCGCGTAGTTTATGGAATCTGCCACCTTTATAGGAAGGTTCCAAACACCATTCCATCGTCCTTCAAACTTTCCGTTTTCAAGCTGTATTAAATATGTCCTTAAGCCTGAGAGAACATATTGTCCTCTAAAGTCCTTTTCCTTAACCCACACATACCTTTCGCGATATCCAGCATGTGGAACACTCTTCATTGCTTAAGTGGACCTCTTACTAAAGCCTTCAGCCTCTAGCACACTGAAATATAAGCTTAAGTGTCAAGGATGCTTAGCAGCAATTTCAAAAGCTAATCGAGTCTTCATCTATCTCTTAACATTTTCAAAACATAAACTTTTAAGTAGTGTACGAGTAAACATTATCCGGTTTAGTAAATTTAGTAAAGTTAATAATTATGCTTTAAAACACTATAACCAATGACCAGAAGAACAATATATGGGCCTGTTCCTTCATGGCGTTTTGGGCGTTCTCTTGGCATAGACGTTATCGTAGCACCAAAAACCTGTAGTTTTGACTGCATTTATTGTCAGCTTGGCAAAACAATCAATAAAATTGCTAAGCCAAGTCCTAACCTATGTATCGATGAAAACGACGTACTACGTGACCTAGAGGATTACTTGCTGCAAATCGATCTGAAAAGCATTGATGTTATAACATTTAGTGGATGCGGCGAACCTACTTTAAACCTCAATTTAAAAGCAATAGCCAAAGCCATAAGAAAAGAGCTACCTGATTTCCCATTTGTAATACTTACTAACTCCTCCACTTTAAACATCGATTCAGTTAGAGACGCTCTACAAGAATTTGACATAGTATGTGTTAAACTTGATGCTGCCTCTGATGAGCTCTTTAGAAGAATTAATCGTCCAGCTAACGACGTGCCTTCAATAAATGGAGTATTGGAAGGGATAAAGCGTTTCAAAGAGGAGTTTTCAGGTGAACTAATGGTTCAATCAATGTTCTTAAAAACCACCTATAACTTTAGCAATATGAATGAAGAGGAGTTGTCAAAGCTAATCGAAGCTGTAGCTGATATAGATCCAGACGTGGTACAGCTATGTACCCCATATAGGCCTGCTTCAGAAAACTTTGTTATGCAAGCTTCTCCAGGAGAGCTAATAGCTATATGCAAGAAGTTCAGGAACTACTTTGCTAGAAGCAGGATATGGGTCTTCGGCCTACATGATAAGCGCGACGTTATAGTAAAATGGCGTGACAAAAGCGCTCTTGAGCAAAAAGCCTTAAGCTTGCTTAGGAGAAGACCCTGTAGAATCGTAGATATTTCAAATGCGCTAGGCATAAACTATAGTAAAGCTAAGTTCATAGCTGACCTATTAGTAGAAAAAGGTTTTGCCGAGATGAAGTTCTCAAATGGAGAAATGTTTCTAAGAGTAAAATTGCCTATATGCTAGTTACGAGGGTGAAGCTTTAAAGCCCTTTTAAAAATTAATTCATTATTGCCCCACCACCCAAGCTCTTCAGAGAAACCCTCTTTAAAAGGAGGGTTTGATGAAGAGGAGTGTGGTCAGGTTGGGGCACATGGCGATGATGAGGGTTTTCGCGCTCTGAATAAAAAGGTGTAGAACGCGCCCTTATCTGAGCTAAATTAATACTTCTTAGCCTCTTTATCAAGTGATATGACCAAATTCGTCAAATACCTAACAGTGATATTCTCAAGCTTAGATCGTATAGCGCTAGCCTCCATTGAAAGCCTCTCATACCCCTCAGCTTTACCTAACAACTCCAGGTCCTTTACAGCCTTTAAACACCTCATTAACGTATCCCTAACTAGTAAACACCTAAAACACTCGTGCTTGCGCATTAAGTTTTCAACACTTTCAGCTAACTTAGCAATTCTCTCTAGATACCTTAGGTAATCTTCCTGAATAGCTCTTTTAACAGATGCGCAATCTACGCAAACGTGCCAAACACTATCAGTGCAATTTTCGCAGATAAGCCTATAACACCTAGGACAGACCCTTATGGCGTCATTCTCACCACATACTTCGCACTTAACCACTTCCCAGTGCACCTCATGAGATTAACATAAAGTAGTTTTTCTTAAAGTTTCGCAGAAGACCTACTTGCTTCTTAAAGCTAGCTAACTACTTCCTATTGGGCATTGAGTTTCTTCTAAAGCTTCTAAAACTTGAACATCAGCTTCGCTAACGTTGCCTAGCTCCTTAAACACTATAATAGCTGATGTTAGCTCAGCCAGCGCACAGACATAGAATAGAGCATTTAACCCAAAGTTCCATGCGATAGCGCCTGCTAAGAGAAACGTCGTTGTTGTAGCAATATCATATATTGACTCATAAAAACCAAAGTACTTACCTCTGGTCACATTATCAGTTATATCAGCTAAGGCAGCTTTCCAAGCAGGCTTTTGCATAGCTGTGGCAAAGCCTCCAATAACTTCAATTATGTATAGTAGGTGAAGTGCGTTAACAATGGTATACGAGAGCGTTACAGCAGCATTTAGTATTCCACCGTAGAAGACAAGCTCTCTCCTACCAATTCTATCAGAAAGCTTACCCATCGGTGTCTCTAAGATAGCTAATACATATCCAAAAACTGCTGAAAGCACTAAAGCATCCATGAACGTGCCATTTACAACTTCTTCTACATAAATGACGTAGATAGGGCCAAGTACCGCAGTCGCTATTGATCCTAATGCTCCTGCTATAGTTAGCATTGCAAATCTCCTCGCCACGAACATGGTTGATCACCACCGCCCACCACGATGAATCGTCCATCACCCTCTCCCTCCAGCTGAAATTATCTTCTCAACATACGGCATTCCATGTTCTTCAAGCAATTGTCTCGCTTTGGCTGTGAGCTTGTAGATCTTACGAGCTTTGCCGGTTGCCGTTACTTCAGTAAGCTTGATGTACTTCATTCGCTCAAGCTCATCTAAATGCCTGTATATGTTGCCCATGTCTTCAAAGTCCTTGAACATGTTGAAGCTCTTTCTTAATACCCTCCATATCGCATAGCCATAGGCATCCTTGCCTTCCTTTTCGCAACAGTATATAGCTGCCAATACCTTAAGCTTCGTATCGCTAAGCCTAGTCTCCGCTACTTCGCTCTCTCTAACTCCGATTTCGTCCATTGCGATGACCCTAATGCCCAATTTATCAGCCACCTCCCTAACCTTTTGCGTCACCGTAGGCAATAGCAACATACACGTCACGTCGCCTAGCTCTGCTTTTGCCGCTAGCAACACTTGCATGCCTTGCCTATACTCTTCAGCATCGCCTAGCACTTGAACTGCTAGTTTTTCACCATCCTTGACAGCGTATATGTCGATCTTTGACACCAGCAACTGTTTGCCAGCCTCTACGCGATAGCCTTTAGAGCGTAGCCACGCAATCGCCTTATCGCGTAAGGCAGCCTCGTCTACCTTAGATGCTTTCCGCAATACCTGTAGACACCTATCTGTAGATACATATATTTGGAAATATAAATGTTTCTACTAAATCTCTTGTGTGCTCAGAAAACAAAGAGTATTAATACTTCATCCTTTGTCGAAAGCCCGTGCTGATAACTATTCTCAATATCTTGTCGCAGCTTACCTCCCATAGGTTATAACCTTCTGCCTCTCAATAGCTATAAAAGACCCATTATACTGAGCGCATAAACTATCAAAATTTTCAACAAATCAAGCTATACCAACACCCAACATTAAGCGAAAACATCAGTCTCCATAACTCCAGCGTCAGTTATCAAAGCCTTTACTCTCAACTTGAGCGGGGGTTTAATAATCGAAATCTCTTTAAAACCATCACTTAAATTCCTAGTTTCAAGTACTACGTTAAAATGAGGTATTATTGATTTCCTACACACAGGCATATTATCTAAAGCTACGCCACTAATACCTACTAACTTTACGTCTAACATATTTAGAGCAGTCTTAAGGCGTGCCAGCCCTAAGTTTAGCAACCTGCTTTTGGCAACATTTTCCTGAAAAACTTGTGATGTTATTAGCTGATATAACCTTGAAACCGTATCGACTATAACTAACCTGGCTTCAATACTCTCTACAAGTAAATCTACTTCGTTTACAAATGTCATGAAGTCTTTAAAGCTGTTAAGTTTTAAGATAAAGAAGTTATTAACTAAGGCTTCTATACCTAGCAAATCCTGTGCTCGTTCTAAAGGCTCATCTTTATCAGTTACGTAGAGGACATTAGCATGGTTTTTAACTACATCTTTAGCTATTTGCAGTGCCAATGTAGTTTTTCCTGATCCTGCTTCTCCATAAATTAATAGGGATTTTGCAGGCTGCAAAAGCTCATCTAATGCTCTAATACCTGTCTTCACCTTTCATCCTCCTATACGCTATTACTGCTCCTATGTGACTACATCCTTCTCTAGCTCTTCTAAGAGAAAATGGCTTTGACGGATCTTGACAACTGCATACGTATCTTTTCAGTCCTTTGAGGTCAACTAGCTTTACAATGTAGTATCCGTCTCTATCGCCTAGCTCGCTTCTCCCCCTAACTTTCCACACCTTTCCGGGAACAATTTCCTCCACGTCATTTACTCGCGCTAAGCTACGCTTAGGCAAACTACGGCTTCTGCTCCGCATCTACAATACCCTCGTCTTTAACGGCAAAGTACGTAGATGCCCTTGGATGTTTAGGAGAGTCTATTATCGTAGCTTTAGTCAAGCCCTTTGACTTTTCGAGTAAAATCCTGTACGTACAGCCATGAGCTACTATGTTGCCTCCAGCCGGCTTGTAATTAGCTGTTCCTGGGACGTATTCGGGCACGTCAAGTATCTGATTAGTAACTACAACTACAATATCATATAGCATGAAGAGTCTTTGTAGCTGATGTATATGCCTGTTAAGCTTCTGTTGTCTAGCTACCAGTGCTTCCCTGCCAACATACTCACTTCTAAAGTGAGCAGTCAGCGAGTCCACAACAACTAGCTTGACGTTATTGTACTTCACGTAGTTAAATGCCTCCTCAACAAGGTCCATTTGGTGATCCGTGTTTAACGCTTTGGCATGGTATATGTTCTCTAAGACCTCTTCTCCCATACCAAATCTTCGAGCAATTTCGACAATTCTAGTACTACTGAAAGTGTCTTCAGTATCTATGAAGAAAGCCCCGCCTCCTAAACCGCCCTTCTCTTTAGGTAATTGCACCGTGACGCATAGCTGGAAACATAGCTGCGTTTTTCCAGTTCCGTAAGCCCCTACAAGCTCCGTAATTCCCTTTTCAAGACCGCCTTTTAAAATTGCGTCAAGCCCAGAACATCCTGTCGTCAGCTTAGCTGCATTGCCTCTTAAATACACCTTTGCTGGCACAATACCTACGCCGAGCTTTTCGCGCGCTGCTCGCGTTATAGCAAAAGCTCTTTCCTCTGATATTCCTTCAACTCTCTGTAGAAGCTCTCTTGTCGACAAAGCAGCTAAGTCTCTAAGACACGTAATGCCTCCTCTCCTAAGCTTTTCAGCGGTCACTGCACCTACACCATCTAAACTTTCAAGCTCATCCTTCACCACTTTTCTCACCTCCTTCCACCTCCTTACTCAGTGAGCTTGATTTCCTCACATTATCTTCAAATTCCGTCAGAACGTCTTCACCAAAACTAGTTATAGCATACCATCTCACTCCATCACGATCATAATAATCGGTTATTAGCTTATGCCTAAGAAAGACCTTAATGAGCTGTCTAAACTCCTGTTCAGTTAAGAAAGGTATAGCTCGATAGCTTCCGTGAGGAATCCTATTGCTCTTAATGAAGTCTAACAACTTGTAAGCTTTAGCGACATCTTTAAGATCTTTAAATAACCTTTCAAGCAGACTCCTCCTATAGGTTACAACCTTAAGCTTCTCTCTTGAAAAACCAAGCTTCTCCATATGTGCTACGATCTCTCCGTCACTTACTTCAGTAGGCGGTCGGCCTTCAAGCTCAATTAACATAGGCATGTGCTCAATAGGCTTGGATATCAAGTAGCGATGTGTGCCCAATGATATGTAAGTCTTAAGTTGCTCTGAGCTTAGAGAAAACATCCTAGCAATTAAGGAAACATCGTTTTCGCTTAACCCTCTGCAGAAAACCTTTGTCTTAGATCTAGACAACGCCTCTCTGCTAATTTCAGAAGGGCTTGAACAGCTAAGCACGACTCCTAAGTTTTTCGATGAGAAGGCATCAAATAAGTGCAAGATCACCGGTATGCGTTCATATACGAGTACGAGATCTTGTCTCATAGCCCTTTGAATGCTAGGCAATAAATATTGCGCATCCTCTAAGACAAGTAAGCTACCTAGGGGGTTTCCAAAAGCTAGCTTAACGGTTAAAACGGCCTGAGCCAGCGTTCTCAATCTAACGCTATAAACCCTCTTCAAATCCAATATGACAGGAGGCTTGATAATGTCGTTAAGGGAGATTGTTGATTCCGCATTAAACGCTAATCCAGCAAATCCCACTTGAAGACTTTCTAAAACCATTTTCAAACTCTCAAGCTTGAAAACCTCTCTCGCCGAAACCTCGGCTTCGACAGCTAGCAGAGAGTCTAAAAGATCTTCAGCTGTGGGCTTTTCAATACCTTCTTCATAAACTCTTTTCAAGGCTTTAAGCAAATATCGCGCCTGTACATCATCAAGGTTTAGCACAGACTTTAAAACTTCAACTAATATCAAGGCATAGTCTTCTTTAACGCCAATAGGCTGAAAGATATTTAATGAGAAGTCTTCACCGAGCTTAAATACCTTCAACTCAGGGATTTCCCTAATTAAACCCACATATGCACCGTAAGTGTCTAACACAATGAACTTCTCGTTAGCTTCATGAATAACCTTCAACAAGTTGTAAACAAAGAAGCTTCTAGCTTCATAATCTCCACATACACAAAGCAACTTCAAATCACTTTTTGAAAGACATACCTTAGCGATCCTCTCATCGCAAGCTGAAAGCGCATAGCCTATGAAAAAGTCCCCACTCTCAAGTTTAGGCATGTTAAAGTTAGCTTTAACAGCTTTCTGAGCTTCAACGCTAAGGGATGCTTTCAACAACGCTTTGATGATATCACTGCTTACGAAGTTGGCTTTCAACCTAAACCCACCTCCATAAACCTCAAAGCTTTCACAACGTCACGACCAAGCAAGACATCGACCCTAGCCTTATCAAAACATGTGGAGACAACGGTTTCAAACGTCTTAAGCTTACTAATAAACTCTTGAACAAGTTCCTGAGCTTTAGCACCATCAAGCTTAACTAAGCGTTTTTTACTTCTCAGTAAAATCAAGATTCCAACTTTCCAAAAAGGCTCAGCATCAGAACCCATAGAAGAACATACGAGAGAGCATGTGAAATCAACTTTCAACTTCATAGCCGTAGATAGCAACACATCTAAGTTACCGCTAAAACCATTAACCTCACTTATAGCAATAGCTCCCAAACATACAACAAATAAGCCGTCAATAGCGAGTAAGCAAGGAGAGTCCTCAAATGGAAGATAATATTTATCGCTTAAACTCACTTCGTAGAGCTCTTCAATCCTCTTAAGCTTCAAAAGCTTAAGTTCTCGTTTTTTAAGTAAGCGCTCTAGAAAACCTTTCTTCGAAACCTTATCTACAGGCCTACCAAAGTCACCTTCTTGAGCTTTTATATCAGGACCTTTACTCCTACCTGTAGTAACTGTCGCCAAGTTTCTAGTTGAAGTAAGGCTTTCTTCTCCATGAAGTTTACTTATAATCTTCTTCTCAATAATCGAAATGCTTGCTAAAACTAAAATTGTGAGAAGCAGGTTCTTTAAAGTTAAAAGCGTTGTTAAGCCTATTAACGCCCAGGGCATTAAATGGACAATTTTCTTAATAATTTTCATTTACTTTAAACCTCAAAAACAATGCACTAACTTGTCTTGCTTAAACATTGTTTAGATGTTAATCGAAACCATTTTTGCACAAAAGTGAAAAGAAGACCATTCGATGGAGCTCACAGCTCCTCAGAATTTTCGAAACTTAATTTACAACAAATAATTGGCTAAACTTTATTACATTTCCAAAACAGAGTATAGAAAACTTTAGTAAAGACATCTCAAGACCTTAGCTCAACTCGACTAGGGGTCTTAACTATGAATATATACTTCAAAGAGTTTACGTTATCCACTAAGAAGCGAAGAGAGCTGCTTGATGTCACACGCATTGTGGAGCAAGTGGTTTGCGAATCTAAGGTAGTTAATGGTATATGCACGGTATATACTCCGCATACTACCATGAGCATCGTAGTTAACGAACCTGAAGGTGGGCTTCTTGAAGATTTTTTAAACAAAGTTTCGAGTGACTTTCCAGATGACGGTAGATGGTTACATAACAAGATCGATAGTAACGCATCAGCACACTTAGCTTCAATGTATTTAGGCAACGCTAGGACATTTATAGTCCGCGACGGTAAGCTTCTATTGGGAACTTGGCAGAGCATATTAGCTGTAGAACTCGATGGTCCCCGCACTAGAAAACTATACGTCCAGGTGATGGGAGAGTAGCCTTGAAGTTAAACCCAGAATGCGTACCTTGTCTGGTTAGGACGAAGATAGCTGATCTGTTAAAGGCTAAGCCTCAAGCTACGTTACAGGATGTCAAAAGGGTAATGAGCGTAATTTATCAAAACATTCACGAGCTTCCACCTCCAGTAATAGCTACATACGCGTTTAGAGAAGTCAAACGCGTTACTGGCATCAACGATCCTTACTTTGACTTAAAGTCTTCCTCTATTGAAATGGCTATAAGACTAAGGTCTAAAGCGTTAGAACACCTATCTCTACTTGATGCTGATGAAGCGTTGACATATGCTGTCAAAATTGCTCTAATAGGTAACTCCCTCGACGTAGGAGTAGCTGGTTATCAAATACCTTCGATAGAAGCGCTATTAAGTCAGTTGGAGGGTACTTTTGTCTTAGACGATGTAGCCTATCTTAGGGATTTTTCGAGGAAAAGTAGGCTTGCGTTATACTTACTTGATAACGCTGGAGAAGCGGTCTTAGACTGCGTTTTAGCTCAAGTTCTAAAAAACATGGGCTTAAAAGTCATAGCCGTTGTGAAAAGCGGAAGCTTCCAAGATGACATTACAGTCGACTACGTGGAAAAAGCTGGTTTACAAAGCTTTTTCGACGAAGTTATTGATAATGGAAGCGATTCAGCATGCGTATTAATAGAGGTTTTAAACGATAGGTTAAGGGAGTTAGTTAGTGAAGCGGACTTTATAGTATCTAAGGGCATGGCAAACTACGAGTACATATCAGAGCCAGAGGTCTTGTCAAGGCTTAACAAGCCAATTTTCTTTTTGTTGCGAGCTAAGTGTCCTCCTGTAGCTAAATCTCTAGGTGTAAGCGAACAATCCTACGTCATTAAGCTCTTTAAATCGCAGCACAAAGCTTCTTAATATTAACTAAAAAAGCAAAAGTGTATTTAGGGGTTATCCATGGCTAGGGTGTTAATTGTAACAACTGAAAAAGTTCCTGGATATGAAATTTCAAAAGTTCTCGGAATAGTTTATGCACCAGTTGCTATGGCTAGGTGGTTTGGTGCTGATATAATGGCTGGGATTAAAGATATCTTCGGTGGAAGAGTTGGACAATATGAAAAGTTGATGAGCGAAGCTTTGAAAGAAGCTTTTGAAAGATTATCAAAACAAGCTGAGGAAATGGGTGCTGATGCTGTTATAGGCGTGAGGATATTCTCCCCGGAAATTGGAGGAACTCGAAACATAGGTGAAGTAGTGGTTTACGGTACAGCTGTTAAGCTTTCAACATAGCTTTCTCTAAACTTCTGAGGTGCTCTTCGTGGATGTTGAGAGGATTAGAGAAGACTTCCCAATACTAAGCAGGTCTATAAATGGGCATCAACTCATATACTTTGACAATGCGGCGTCTTCTCTTAAGCCAATACAAGTAGTTGACGCTATAGCAGATTTCTATAGGAGCCACTACTCTAATGTGCATCGAGGCTTACACACTTTAAGTCAAGAAGCGTCAAAGCTTTATGAAGATGCCCACGAAACATTAGCCAAGTTCATTGGTGCTACATTCGAGGAGATAATTTTCACAAAGAATACTACTGAAGGTCTAAACATGGTAGCTTACGGCTGGGGGTTAAAGCATCTTAGCGAAGGAGATGAAGTCATCATAGCGTTAATGGATCATCATAGCAATATGTTGCCGTGGAGAAAGCTTGCTGAGTATAAGAAGGTTAAAGTAAAGTATGTTAGCTTTACGAGCGACGGAGACTTAAACTACGAAGAGCTGCAAAGCTTAATCACTAAGAAGACGAGGATTATAGCTTTAGCTCATGTATCTAACGTCTTGGGAACAATTATTGATATTAAGAAAGTCGCTAAGCTAGCACACGAAGTTGGAGCGATATTTGTAGTTGATGGGGCTCAAAGTGTCCCCCATATCCCCATAAATGTCAAGGACATGGACATTGACTTCCTAGCCTTCAGTGGACACAAAATGCTTGGCCCCACCGGCATAGGGGTACTCTACGGCAGACGAGATTTGCTAGAGAAAATGGATGTGATCATGATAGGTGGCGGCTGCATAGATGATGTCACGATAAGTGATGTTAAGCTTACAAGTTTACCTTGGAGGTTTGAAGCTGGTACGCCGCATATAGCAGGAGGAATTGGATTGGCAAAAGCAGCTGAATACTTAATGAACATAGGGATGAAAAACGTACGAGAACACGAAGCAAAATTAACAGAATATGTGTTAAAACGTCTGAACGAGCTTGAGAATGTAGAAGTATATGGGCCAAGGGAAGTCTCTAAGCGTAGCGGAGTTGTATCGTTTAATGTGAAAGGGCTTGATCCCGACTATGTCGGCATGATATTAGATAAACACGGTATTGCTGTAAGGACAGGAAAACACTGCGCTCATCCACTTCACTATAGCTTAGGCATTAATGGTTCGGTGAGAGCGAGCTTCTACGTGTATAACACTACATGGGAAATCGACAAATTTACAGATGCGTTACTTCCATTAATTAAAAATAAGATGAGAGCATAGAGTTTTTTATAGTGTTGCTAAAGGACTCCCGGCTTAAGTTCCACGTCAGGTATTTTCAATTCCTTGTCCGTCACAGAAATTAGCGGCGGTTTTTCTTCAAGCCTCATGCCTGCCTCGTATTTAAACACCTCTCTAATCTTGCTGTTTACAGTAAAGAGCAATGATGTGATTGGAATTTCCATCATACAGGCATCTTCGCATTGCCCGCAGTTAACGCACGAATCTGCAACGTGAGCTATGCGCATTATTGGAAAGAGCCTATCAGGAGGCAATTCTCCCGCCTTGACGTAGCCTCTCCACGCCTCAAGCATACATTCCATGCAATAGCAAAGTGGACAAGAATCGCGACACCCCATACACTTTATACATCTCCTAAACTGACTTGTCCAGTACTCAAGCCTTTCTTCAAGCTTCATTTTTTCTAAATGCTCAATGGTTTTTCTCTGCCAGTACCTTGCCTCTTCTAAAGCTCTCCTATACTTCTCCTCTCGCTCCTTAATGCTTTCTTCCGGAGCTTTCTCTACAAATATAACACCTTTCTCTATTGCCTTCTTGAGAAGCTCGGCACCCTTTGTTGAGCAGACTTCTATAAACGATTTCTTATCTCTCGCTCCCCACTTGCCTATTGCTAGGTCAGCCATCTTAGGGATAGGCGTTTCACACCGTCTACAGTTTTCCCTTCTCCCATAACCTCTCTCCTCAAGCTCTCTAAGGTCTTTCTCAAGCTGTTTTCCATCGGAGGTTTTTAATATGAGTTTACCGTCCTCTATCTCCTCACTAACCACTTTCTCTGGCTCTATCCCAAATACTTCTCTTGCCATCTTTTTAAAGTCATGAGGTCTAAATGTTCCGGTACAGTTTACCCCTATGACTATGACGTTATCTATGTTGACTTGTTTTCTCTTAGCAAGCTCTATCATCGCTTTGGCGTCGCATGGCTTGGCGACTAAGATTACTCTCTTATTTTCAGCGCCATCGAGATATTCTCTTAAAAACTTGGCGATGCCTGGTGTCACACAATGTAAAGAACCAACGGGTTTAATTTCGTCAGGGTTGTCTACAGCTTTTAACATAACATCAAATCTACTGCCCTCTTTCTTGTCTATGGAAATGGCTACGTCAGCCATCCTTTCACGAAGAGCAAACCTCATCAGCGATATTACCACGCCGCCATGGTCGCTTTTTTCAAAGATCTCCTTATCAGCTGCCCAACCAAGATATAGATCTCCAACATTGACCAACATCCTTCACCCCGCTTTTTCTACCCTAACAGCGCATACCTTAAATTCCGGCATGCCTGTTGGATCTCGTGCAGGATTTGTCAGCATATTAGCTGGACACTCTGAGAAGTGAAAAGGCATGAAGACCACCCCTTTTAATATGTTCTCAGTAACTTTTGCTTTCACCTTAAGCTCTCCTCGTCTACTTACCAGCTTAACGAGATCTCCATCTCTTATACCAAGTTTTTCAGCATCTTCAACATTTATCTCGACGAAACCTGTAGGTACTTCACTGCTTAGCCTACGGGTTTTCCTAGTCATAGTTCCAGTATGATAATGGAACAGAACCCTGCCTGTAGTCAATATGAATGGGTATTCGCTATCGGGAATTTCGGCAGGGGGCTTATACTGAACAACTTGGAAATGTCCAAAGCCATCTGGTGTAGCAAATTTTTCAACAAACATCGTCGGTGTTCCAGGATGTTCTTCTGAAGGACAAGGCCACTGAATACCTCCTGGTGTTTTTCTAAGTCTTTCATAGGTTATGCCTTTATACTGTGGAACAACCTTTCGTATCTCCTCAAAGATCTCTTCAGCGCTACCATAGCTGAACTTATCTTGATAACCCATCTTCTTAGCAATCTCACAGATGATGATCCAGTCAGGCTTAGCTTCTCCTGGAGGCTTCACTACTTTTTCAACAAGCTGCACATGTCTATCTACCCACGTGTATGTACCTGTCTTTTCAACCCAGCAAGTAGCAGGTAAAACCACGTGTGCTAACTCGGCTGTTTCTGTTAAGAAGATGTCCTGTACAACGATGAAGTCCTTATTCTCAAGCCATCTTCTCACTTCACTTAAGTTAGGTGCTGAAACCATTGGATTGGTTCCTACAATGTAAAGCACAGAGCAGCTAGCAAGGATGTCTAAATAGGTCTTACCAGGCTTATTCGGTAAGTCTTCAACACCCCACATCTGCTTAAAGAACTTTAAAGCTTCTTCATCGCCCACTTTCTTAAAGCCAGGATAGAATACGGGGAAGCACCCCATGTCTCCAGTACCCTCACCATTGATCTGCCCCCTCATAGGGTTAACGCCTGTGCCGGGTTTACCAATGTGGCCTGTCATCAAGGCTAGGTTTGCTAACGCCTTGATATTATCAGAACCTGTTGTATGTTGTGTTATGCCTTCATCATATAGGATGCATCCTTTTTTCGCTTTAGCGTAGGCTATTGCCGCTTTCTTCACGTCTTCTAGAGGAACGCCAGTTATCTTCTCTACTTCTTGCAAGTTGAGGTTTGATAGATATGCCTTTAACTCTTCAAAACCTTTCGTTCTCTTTTCAATAAACTCTCTATTTTCAAGCCCCTCGTCCACTATTATTTTCATCATAGCGTTGAGTAAGGCCACGTCAGTGCCTGGAATGAGCTTTAAGTGAATATCAGCATAGTTTCTAACGGTTAGGGTTTCACGAGGGTCAATGACGATGATAGTTGCTCCATTTCGCTTAGCTCTGTAAATCCTCCTGGAAATTGAGGGGAAGTTTTCGTGTATATTTACTCCAGCAATGATTATGCAATCCGCTTGGTCTATGTCGGTCATGCTAGTTTCGAAAACTCCTGAACCTACCGTAGGCAGAAGCCCGCCGACTGTAGTAGCATGGCAGAATCTAGCGCAGTAGTCGATATTATTGGTTTTCATGACGATACGGGCAAACTTCTGAAGAACGTAAGATTCCTCATTAGTTGTCTTTCCAGAGGCTAATACTCCGAAGTTTTCGGGTGTTTTTACGCGCTTAAATTCTGAGGCTATTAAGTCTAATGCTTCGCCCCAAGTAGCTTCTACAAACTTACCTCCTTTCTTAATTAATGGCTTCTTCAGCCTATCACCAGAATATATGTATTCGTAGCAGTTCCTACCTTTAGGACAAAGCTTTCCCTCGCTTAGGGGATGCTCTTTCCACGGCTCAACGCCAACAATCGTCCCATCTTTCACAACCAAGTAGAGACCACAGCCGCACCCGCAGTAGGGGCAAATGGTTGGCACGTATCTCGCCATGATCACATCCGCCTCCTCACGTTGTTAGGACCTAGTTCCTTAAGCGAGTTCACAAAATCCTTAATCGTATGTGCAAACTTTTCCCCTTCAGATGCTGAGATCCACTCTAGTCTAACCCTTCTAGGGTCAATGCCGAACACTTCGAGCAGCTTTTTAAGCTCGGTGTATCTTCTCCTTGCGAAGAGATTCCCACGTATATAGTGGCAGTCGCCAGGATGGCAGCCAGCTATCAAAACCCCATCTGCTCCATCTAAAAGTGCTTCTAAAACATGAACAGGGTTTATCCTGCCCGAGCACATGACCCTAACAATCTTAACATTTGCAGGATATTGTATTCTGCTAACTCCCGCATAATCTGCTCCTGCGTAAGAACACCAATTGCAACAAAAAGCCACGATATTAGGCTTGAAGCCTTCCTTATCTTCAGTAGAACTCGGCAATTTGTCGCCCCCTCTTAGGCGTCTACGAAGCTTATGGTTTTCTCACGGGGATGTGGGGAAAATAAATCTTGTCCTATAAGCAAGAGTTCTAAAATAGTAGCGAAAGGGACTTGCCTTCGTGTAGGTTAAAAAAGTGAAAAGGCTTAGAGATTTTACTCAAATCCTAGCTTTTTAAGGACTGGCGTTGTGGGGATGGCATTGCTATAAAATCCTGCCTCCTTTGGTGTTGCAACTCCTAAGCATACAGCAGCTAATTGCATCCAATGCAAAACTGGAAAACCGAGCTCTTCGTTAAAGTATTGCTTAATCTCGACTTGCCCCCTATCGAGCTGATAGTGGCAGAATGGACAAATGTCAACTGTGCAATCAGCTCCTACCGCCATCATGTTCTTAATCTTCTCCCTCGTGTAGTCAAGCGCTACTTCAAGCACACCCGACCTTACTCCTCCACCAGCACCACAGCACATCAGCTTATCTTTGTAATAGATGCTTTCAGCGCCCAGCGCTTCAATAAGCTCATCAAGGAAAGTTGGAACTTCTGGGTTATCTGGTCTTCCCTTTCGCGCTGGTCTAAGTATGTGACAGCCATAATGCGCGCCTACCTTGAGACCTTTTGCTGGCTTAACAACTTCGCTAGCTACTTTGTCCACTCCTAACTTCTCATATATTTCATAGCATAAGTGTGTGACGTGAGTTGTACCATAGTACTTCTTTCCAGTTGCTTCAGATAATACTTCATTAACTCTGCTTAGCAAATCTGGTTTTTCTCGTAATGTATCAGCAGCTTCCTTTAAGCTACCATAGCACCCATTGCAGACAACTGTGATGGGCACATGTAGTTGTTCAGCAAGCATTAAGTTTCGAGCAGCCATACAAAGCCAAGAAAAGTAGTCAAATGACCTTATTACTCCAGGTGCAGGACAGCACGAAGCTCCGTTTAAATCAACAAGCTCTATTCCAAGCTTTGCTGCGACCTTCCTTGTAGAAACTTCTATTCCGGGATATCGGTTCGGCATTATACAGCCTAAAAAGAAGCCATATTTTAACCCCATATCACTTTAATCCTCCCATAGCATGCTTCCTATATAGCGATATTAAAAGTGATTATGTAGGGTAGAAGAAAGCCTAATAAAAACCTTTTCTGTAGATACTTTCAATCCCTTTAAGGCAGTAAAACTGCGGTTACAGGGGGCTTAGTGTTGTCAGCACAGGCTTCGGTTCTTAAGCGAGATGTCATATCTACGAGGGATTTTGATAAGAGCTTTGCTGATGAAATAAACAGGTTGGTGGAAAACTCTCTTATAAAGTGCATGGACTGCGGAACTTGTAGTTCAGGGTGTCCCTCTGGAAGAAGGACTGCTATGCGTATTCGTCAGCTAGTAAGGCTTGCGAGACTTGGCTATAAACCTATGCTAAGCATGGTTGACTTATGGATGTGCACAACATGTTATAGATGCTTTGATCGTTGTCCTAGAAAAGTGAACATAACTGATGCTATAATCTTCATTAGAAATAAAGCCTTTAAAGAAGGGTATGCGCTACCTAAGCATATCAAAGTAGCTCAGTTAGTTATAGACTATGGCCACGCCGTGCCAATTAATAATGAGATTCGAGCATTGAGAAAAGAGCTTGGTCTTCCCGAATTGCCTCCTACTGTTCATTCCTTTCCAGATGCGCTAAAAGAGGTACAGAAGATACTTTCCATAACCAAGTTTAATGAGCTTGCAAATCAGCAAAGCAAGTTTAGTCAATAGGTGATTTAGATGGGGATGGAGGCTATTGTCGAGACAAAACCTGTAGAAGAAGATAAGCCTCGCATAGGAGTGTTCGTATGCCATTGTGGAGTTAACATAGCTGCCGTCATTGATCCGAAGAAGCTAGCAGAGTACGCCGCAACCTTACCAAATGTCGTAGTTGCCAAAGACTACACATATATGTGTAGTAAACCTGGCCAACAGCTAATTATTGATAGCATCAAGCAGTATAACCTAAACAGAGTCGTGATCGCGGCATGTTCTCCCAGGTTGCATGAACCTACCTTCAGGAAGTGCCTAGCATCAGCAGGTCTTAACCCGTATTTGCTAGAGATGGCAAACATCCGTGAACATTGCACTTGGGTGCACACTCATGAGCCAGACGTAGCCTTTGAAAAAGCTAAGAAGATTGTAGAACTCGCCGTAACTCGGGCTAATTTGCTTGAGCCGTTAGAAGAGCAGGAAGTCTCCGTTATTCAGCGCATCATGGTGATTGGCGGGGGTATAGCTGGGCTTTTTGCAGCGCTTGCAGCTGCTAATGCGGGATTTGAAGTCTACTTAGTTGAGTTAAGTCCAACAATAGGAGGGAGGATGGCTCAATTAGACAAGACATTTCCCACACTAGATTGCTCAAAGTGCGTATTGACTCCTATAATGAATGAGGCTGCGGCGCACCCCAATATAAAGCTCTTCACATATACTGAGGTAGTTGATGTACAGGGATCTATTGGCAACTTTAAGGTAAAGCTTCGTAAGAAGCCGCGTTACGTTGATCCATCAAAGTGTACCGCCTGTGGTATATGCGCTGAGAAGTGCCCTGTAAAGGTGCCAAACGAATTTGACATGGGGCTAAGCATGCGCAAAGCCATTTACTTACCGTTTCCACAAGCCGTGCCAACAGTCTACTTAATTGATCCAGAGCATTGTTTGTATCTCACTAAGCGTGACCCAAAAACTGGTAAGCCCATCTGTGGGGTTTGTCAGCGTTTCTGCCCTGCTGGAGCGATAAACTTTGATGAAAAACCTGAAGAAATAGAGGTAGACGTGGGCGCGATAATCATTGCGACAGGCTTTGACGTCTTTGACCCTCGCGAGAAACCTGAATATGGCTATGGAAAATATCCAAACGTGATAACTTCATTAGAGTTTGAGAGAATACTATGTGCGACAGGACCGACTGGAGGCAAGATCCTGTGCCCGCCTGACTGGAAGAAAGAGCCCAAGCGTATTGTCTTCATCCATTGTATAGGTTCACGTGATGAGACAGTAAACGCTCCATTCTGCTCCAGGGTCTGCTGCATGTATACTGCTAAGCAAGCTATTCTCTACAAGGAGCGTGTTCCCGATGGTGAAGCATATGTCTTCTATATAGATGTCAGGGCAGCTGGTAAAGGTTTTGAAGAGTTCTACCGTAGAGCTGTGGAGGAATACGGAATCACGTACATAAGGGGCAAGGTTTCAGAGATAATAAAAGATCCTGTTCGCGATACCTTAGTAGTACGCGCTGAAGACACTCTGACCGGCAAAATTGTCGAAGTTGAAGCTGACCTAGTAGTCTTAGCAGTAGGTATGAGACCTAGAAAATCCACGCTAGAACTAGCTAAAATACTGAAACTTCCATTGTCAGCTGACGGCTTCCTACAAGAGCTACACATGAAGCTTTACCCCGTGCAAACTGCTGTAGACGGAGTATACATATGCGGTTGTGCACAAAGTCCTAAAGATATTCCTGATAGTATAGCACAAGCTGTAGCTGCCGCCGGTTATGCCATGTCATTGCTTTCACAAGGAAAAGTCAGGACAATCGGCAACGTAGCAGAAGTTAATGAAGACCTATGCTCGGGGTGTGGTATATGTGAAGCTACATGTGCCTTCGGTGCTATTTCCCTAGAAACTAAGGTTGTCGAAGGAAGAGAAGTTAGGCGTGCTAAGGTTGACGTCTTAAGGTGTAAGGGATGTGGAGCCTGCGCTGCTGCTTGTCCAGCTGGTGCTATTAAAGCCAAACACTTCACTGATGACCAGCTGCTTTCAATGATAAGAGCGTTGTTCGTAGGACCATCGGAGGCTTTAAAAGCCATCAAGGTAGCAGCCCCACCTATCAAAGCTTCGTAAAGCAAGCTCTTAGAGGTGTAGTTGATTGAACCATGTGGAGATGAAGGAGCATAAACCAGAGGTTCTTGAGCTAAAGTCTGCTTACCCGGCTACGCCTAAGAAGCTCTTCGAGCCCTTAATTGTTTGCTTTGCCTGTAACTACTGCACATACGCTGGTGCTGACTATGCTGGAACAGCACGTATACAATATCCACCGAATGTGATAGTAATAAGGCATATGTGCAGTGGAAGATATGATCCACTAGAGTTTCTCGAAGCTTTAAGGCTTGGCGCAGACTTCGTCTGGCATGCAGGTTGTCATCCAGGAGACTGCCACTTTCTTACAGGCAACTATAAAGCCAGTAGACGTTTCGCTTTACTCAAAAAGTTATGTGAACAGCTGGGTTTCAACCCTGAGCGGCTAATTCTCGAGTGGGTTTCCGCAGCTGAAGGAGATCGCTTCGCTTCAATAGTCAGGAAGCTACTCCAAAAATACGAGGAGATAGGGCCTTCTCCCATGAAAAACTTTAAGGAGGAGTTATAAATATGCCTGAAAAGGTCAAGGTTGTTAATGAGTGGCTTTGTGTTTGCTCAGGATGTGAAATCTCCTTACTAAACATTCATGAGAAACTACTAAATTTGCTTGACCGCATAGAGATCGTTCATAGCCCTGTGCTAATGGATGTAAAGGAGATTCCAGAAGCTGACATCGCTTTAGTTAGCGGAGGAGTGCGCAATTGGGAGAACGTGGAGGTTTTAAAGGAGGTACGTGAAAAGTGTAGGATTCTCATAGCCCTTGGCTCATGTGCAGCCTTTGGAGGAATACCTGGTCTCGGTAACCTTTTCAGCAGAGAAGAGCTTTTGCGTAAGGTGTATATTGACACAAAAAGCACCGACAACCCCAATAAGGTTCTACCATGTAAAGAAGTACCTCCGCTCACGAAAATGGTGGCTCCCATATGGAAAGTCGTTAAGACTGACTACGTCATACCTGGATGTCCTCCAGAAGCTGACTTAATTTGGGATGCTCTGTCCTCCCTTCTTGATGGAAAAGAACCTTGTTTGTCAACAAGGACTGTATGTGATGAATGCCCACTTAAGAAGGAGGAGAAGAAGGAGATTAAAGTGGTCAAGCGCTGGTATGAAGCTTCAGAGGGCTTTGATCCAGAGCGTTGCTTGCTAGAGCAGGGTTTTGTATGCATGGGTCCTGCTACGAGAGCAGGATGTGGTGCAAAATGCCCACAAGCTCACGTGCCGTGTAGGGGCTGTATGGGACCTGCTGCAACGCAAGCCGATCAAGCCGCATCCATGATTGGTGCGCTGGGTTTCCTTGAAGTTGACCCAGAGCTGCTTGTGAAGAAAGTAGCAGACCCAGTAGGTCTCTTTTATAGATACACGCTTCCATCCGCTATTATCCCAAGATATGTTGAGGATCGAGGCGGGGAGACGCGATGAGCAAGGTAGTTGAAGTAAAACCTGTAACAAGGATTGAGGGGCACGCGAAGATAAAGATTTGGCTTGATGAAGAGGGCAACGTTAAGGATGCGCATTTTCACGTTCTTGAAGTTAGAGGGTTTGAGCGCTTTTTAATCGGAAGACCAATTGAAGAAGCTCCATTGATAGTTCCACGTATTTGCGGCATATGCTACACATGCCATCACCTGGCTTCCGCTAAGGCAGTTGATGCCTATTTTGGACTACAACCAGAAGATCTGCCTGAAACAGCTAACATGCTTAGAGAGCTTATGCTGATGGGTAATTTCATCCACAGCCACTCTCTACACTTCTATGCCTTAGCCGCACCAGACTTTATTGTAGGACCCGATGCTGATCCTCGCGAGAGAAACTTAGTTGGCGTCATAAAGAAAGCTCCTGAGATTGCCAAAAACGCCATACGCTTGCGGGCGGTAGGTATAAAGATTACAGAGATCGTAGGAGGTAAAGCTGTACACCCAGTTACAGCAATACCTGGAGGCGTATCAAAGGGGTTAACTGAAGAAGAGCGTCAAAAACTATTACCTGATGTGAAGTGGGCAGTCGAGTTTTCTAAAGAAACTGTTGAGCTATGCAAGCAGCTTATTGACAAATACATAGACTTAGTTAAAAACGTAGGCGTCCTCAGAACTTACCACTTGGGGATGGTTGATGACCACGGCGTCCATCAGCTTTATCATGGCAAGCTTCGCTTCGTAGACCCTGATGGAAACATAGCTGCTGAATTCCCATATCATCAATATCTAGATTACATAGCTGAGCGCGTTGAAGAATACTCTTATCTGAAGTTCCCGTATTTCAAGAAAGCTGGGTGGCCGAATGGAATATATCGTGTAAATACGCTATCGCGTCTTAACGTAGCTGACAAAATGCCAACCCCCCTAGCACAAGAATACTTCGAAGAGCTAAGAAGGACATGGGGGAAGCCTATTCACAATACCTTACTTTACAACTTAGGAAGATGTATAGAGTTACTTGAATGCGCTGAGCGCTCTTTGGAGTTTCTCGAAAATCCGAAGATTACAGGGTCAAATCTACGAGTTCCAGTCAAGCCAAGAAGCGGGGAAGGCATAGGGGTTGTTGAAGCACAACGTGGCACGCTGATTCATCACTATGCGGCAGACGCTGAAGGGTTAATAACTGACTCTAACATCATTGTTGCTACCGTACAAAACAACCCTGCTTTTGACCGGCTTATGTGTGAAGAGTCTAAAAAATTCATAAAAGGCGGCCAGATCAACGAGGGGCTTCTCAATAGGTTAGAAATGTTAATTAGAGCTTACGATCCATGCCTATCATGTGCAACGCATACTATAGCTGGGCACTATCCACTAGTGATCGAAGTTGTCGACGATAGAGATAGGCTAATAGCCAAGCTAAGTAATCTCGAATAGGCTTAGCAATTTTTCTTCTTTCTCCATGAAGAAAGTTCTTGTAGCTGGGTTTGGTAACATACTGTTAGGTGATGAGGGAGTAGGCATACATGTCATTCGTGAGCTACAAAAGCTAAATCTCCCTCCACATGTAGAAGTTGTAGACCTAGGAGTTAATAGTACACTGCTAATAGACATTTTTCCAAACTATGACAAGATCATAATCGTTGATGCTCTAGTGCTTACAGGAAAACCTGGAGAAGTTCAAAAACTATCAGCTGAGGAGCTGCTTCAAGTTCCACGAAGTTCTAAAGTCTCGTTACACGAGATAGACCTGCCCCTAACACTGGAAGTTTGCAAACAGCTATACGGGTCATTAAAGGAAGTGAAAATTATAGGGATAGAGGTAGAAGCTGATTCACTACATGAAGTTAATCTACGGCTTTCATCAAAAGCAGAAAGTGCTGTTAAAAAAGCTGTGTGCATGATTTTAGATGAGCTTGGTGTAGTGAATGTCTGAAAGTGATGTTAGAAGTATGCGACTAGTCTTAGTCGCACATTGTATTTTAAATCAAAATGCTAGAGCAAGTGGAATAGCTAAGAGGGTCTGTGCTTTAGAAGAGGTTATTCATTTTCTTTTAAGCCAAGGATATGGCCTCATACAGCTACCTTGTCCAGAGCTTCTTTATAAAGGCGTAGATCGTCCTCCAGCATCCAAGCCTGAATATGACACACCTGAGTTTAGAAGCTTTTGTTCAAAGCTAGCTAAGTTAGTTATTGAGCAAATACTTATTTTTGCCAATAGAGGTTACAAAGTTGTAGGCATAATCGGAGTAGAGCATTCACCTACATGCGCTACTAGTCTTATACCTATTGATCGAAATGATCTAAGCCTATATAATTGTGGTAGAGGCATTTTCATGGAAGAGCTTGAGAAGACCTTAGCAAGTAAAGGGATGAAAATACCGATGATAGGTGTCTTCGCTTCTAAGGATAGAGCAGTTGAAAATCTTCAAATCTTAAAGCGGTCTTTAGCCTAACTTTTTAAGAGATTCCCTTATCCTAGCAAAACCCTCTCTTATTTTATCAATTGACGTCGCATATGAAAAACGTAAGTAACCCTCACCATAACTTCCCATGGCGGATCCATGTAATACAGCTACCTTAGCATTCTCCAATAAGAACTTCATTAAGTCATAAGACTTTATTCTGTATTTCTTAACGTTGACAAAAGCGTAAAAGGCTCCTTTAGGACGTTGACAGCTAAAGCCCTCAACTCTATTGATTTCGTTCACAATGACATCTCTTCTCTCTTTATACTGCCTAACCATTTCCTTAACACACTCTTGGGGTCCTCTTAAGGCAGCTATTCCTGCCACTTGTACAAAAGCTGGCACGCATGAAACAGAGTTATTTTGAAGTTTCGACATCCTCCTTATCAAATCTTTATTAGCTATGCAGTAGCCAAGTCTCCACCCAGTCATAGCATAAGTCTTGGAAAAGCCATCAATAACAATAGCGCCATCCTCTAAGTCAAGTTCATTTAATAAGCTGCGAAACTCCCCTTCGTATACAAGCTTGCTGTAGACCTCATCCGAAAGCACGTAAAATCCCTTCTTTTTAGCAAGCTCAGCTATGTCTCTAATATCGCTTGGTGTAAGCATCGAACCACATGGATTATGAGGAGAGTTTATGATAATAGCCTTCGTCCTCTCGCTAAGCTTCTCAACAATGTCGTCATACGTAATCCTAAACTCCTTTTCCTCACGCAATGGAACATATACTGGCTTACCACCAGCTAACTTAACGGCGTTTTCATAGGCTGGAAAACCCGGATTAGGTAGGATGACTTCATCGCCTTCCTCTACAATAGCTAAAAGTGAGTAGAAAATTCCTGGCTTAGCACCAGGCATTACTAAAACTTCTTCAGGTTTCACGTCAACACCATAGTCCTCACGTATCCTCTCTGCAATAGCTTCCCTAAGCTCTGGTAAACCGGGTGTAGGTGTGTAATGTGTTAGCCCTTTCTTTAAGGCGTCAATAGCTGCTTGCTTAATATGCTCGGGAGTATCGAAGTCGGGCTCCCCGATTTCAAAGTGGACGACGTCAGCTCCCTTTCTCTCCATCGCCTGAGCTAAAGCCAGCACTTCGAAAGCAGCTTCCTCACCTAACATCTCAACGCGGTTCGCAAACTTCATCTTCAACATCTCCACATGCTATGCTAAGCTTTGTCCAAGAAAAGGCATTAAAAGACTTTTCTTTTCAAAAACAGGGGACAAAACATCTGCTTTTAACAACTCCACATTTTTAACCAATACTTGCTCAAACGCTTTAACAAACTCCTTAACCTTATCCTCTCAAGCTTGAAACACATCTTCATCCTTTTCGTTTCCAACATGCTCGTTCTCTTACCCCTAACAGCGTAGTATAAGCCCTTTAAGCACTTGCTAAGACAATATGTCATATCTTTAACTTACCCTTAGTACATTAAGTAAAGCTTTATAGAAGTTTAAGCTACAAAGCCTCTTGGTGATAGAAATTAGTGGAGAAATGACTGAAGAAGACGAGCTTGCGACTATACTACGTGAGAAAGAGGAATGGTATGAATTAGAAGTTTACGATGAGAAAACTAGCAGGTGGAAATTAAAGGGCGTATATAATAGCTTCTTGCAGATGATGGACTACATTAACAGGGCGTTAAAAGGTAAAAAAGTAAGGTATAGGCGTATTGATCAAGAAGAGTGGACAGAAACATATCCGTAAACAAGCACGAAGTTCTTGTTTCAAATTGTAAGAAATTATGTGCAAAAACTCAAAATTTTTAACTTAGCTATTAGCTTAGCTTAACTTGAGGTGTTATATTGCAAGAGTTTGATTGCATAATGGTTGGCGCAGGACCATCAGGTCTCGCAGCAGCCATTTTCTTAAGAGTTGATGGTTGGAGTACCTTGATCTTAGAGAAAGGCGATGTAGGTGGACAAGCCGGCATGGCATACATAGTATCAAATTACCTAGGTTTTCCACCAGGACCTTCTGATATCCTCGTAGATAACATGTTTAAACAATTAACTAAGCCTCCACCTGAAGGCTTAGGAGCTCAGTTAAAAACTGAAACTGTAACTAAATTAGACGTTGATAATAAGATCGTATACACTGATAAAGATAGCTACAAAGCTAAAGCAATACTACTGGCTACTGGTAGCAATATGCAAAAGCTCAACGTACCAGGAGAAGAAAAGTTTCTTGGAAAAGGTGTTACCTATAACGCTAAAAAAGACCTTGAGCATTTTACCAATAAGAAGGTAGTAGTCATAGGTGGTGGAAACAGCGCTATAGACGCTGCCGTATTAGCTAAGACTAAGACAAACGACGTTAAGCTCGTACATAGAAGAGAAATCTTAAGAGCAAACTTTCTGCCACGTAAGAGACTTGAAAGAGCAAACATAGAGGTCCTATACAACAAGGATGTGGTTGAGATAAGAGGAGATGAAAAAGTTCATTCAATAGTATTAAGAGATGTCAAGACCAAGGAGGAGAGCGTGTTACCTGTTGATTGGGTAGTAATCGCTATAGGCACGGTCCCCAATATAGAACTAGCAAAACAAGCTGGTTTAGAGCTAAGCAATGGATACGTGAAAATTAACGAAAACTTCATGACAAGCAAAGAAGGCATATTCGCATGCGGAGAAATAGCTGGAAGCGATCAACATATATTAACGGCAGCTGCTCACGGCGCATTAGCCGGCATGGCCATAAGCAGATATCTAGCTCTTGAAAAACTTAAAAGAGGAGAAAACCTGCCCGGCGCAGTTGCAGGAAAATACCCTGAAGAATACATGGAAATGCTCAAGAAAAGCTAGAGGCTCCTAAATGGCTTCAAGGAAACAGACAAACATCAACTTCACACATGCCGACTGCATATACTATAGAGATGGCTTCTGTACGCTGTATAAAGTCAACGTCCCTCCAAACCAGCCAGCATGCAAAAACTTTCAACCAAAGCAAACCATACAAATTTCTCAAACAGCAACAATTAGCTACGGCATGCGAAGAAGACACAGGAGAAGACGAGGGTCACGGTGGACCAACAACCCTCGATAAATTAAAAAATGAATTTATTATCAAAAAAATAGTAATTAAAACTAAGCTCTGCATTTTTTACACGATCTTTATATAACCTCCTCATTCGTAATTCCATAAATCTTTAGTTCTAAATTTAACTTAATGTAATGAATGGTAAAGCGCTACCAATTGTTCTTACCATGGGTATATTTTATGGAGGTGGGCGCAGCTTATAGCTAGCTTACTCGAAAGCAAAGCAGAACAATACCCTCAGAGCCGTAGTCTTCATTTCTTTTGGCCTTTTCTGGCTTACTACGGTTTTTATAACCTTAGGCTACTATGGTTGCCTACCTAGTCAGTTGGTTCTTCACTACCTACATGACCTTTGCTTCAGCTAAGCAACCCTCATCATACGGATAGCTTTTACTACGCTCAGTCTGCTCTTCTTCCTGCTAGCCGTTGGAGTGTTCATACCTATCGTCCACTTAATAGGGGGATTAAAAGGTCTCTTTTGCGGCTCATTAGCTGTCTATGCATCTACAGTTTTTGTAATAAATGACACCCATGGAAAGCATGTGCCTCCCCTTTAGATCTCTGAAAATTTCTCTTCTTTCATGTTCGCCTTAACAACTTTTAAATAATGAAAATGACTTAACAGGCTTTTCCACTATGCAATAAAAGTATAGGATATGGTGGGCCCGCCCGGACTTGAACCGGGGACCCCCACCGCGTCAGGGTGGTGTCCTACCATGCTAGACGACGGGCCCGCATCTATTCTCTGACTCTTTGTCTGTGATATAAGAGCTTTGTGTTGATGAAAGCTCTATTCTCCTAGTATTGAGCTTATGAATATGGAGTCTCTGCTTACAAACTCATCTACCATTTTAGCTGCAAGCTGGTAAAAGAATGATCTAGAGTTTTCTTCAACTAGTTTCCTAAACTTTGAAACCCATTTAGCTAAATGGTTTTTGAGAAACCTATCTTGAGCTTCAACATATCTATGCACATCTTCCTTAATATTTGCCCTTCTAGAAACTGCTTCATAATATGCTAGGATATGCATGAACTCGAGCTCGGCTGCTATGTGGTCAGGGCTATCTTTGAAGTCCTCTGAAAACTCAAGACCAAACTCTCTATAGGCGTTTCCGACGCTTTTCACGCCCTCTTTCCTCTCCACATACGCTTCTTCATTAAGGGGGCAAGGACCTTCTCCAAAACGTGCAGCAGCGAAAAGCCTTGAGTACTCTAGCTTTTCCTTAGCTGATGGCATTAAATCCATCATCTCCACAAGCCTCCTAAAGTTTTTAGCTAAATTTGGCAAACCTAACAATGCTCCAAGCTTTTCAACACGCTTAAAATCCTCCTCATCCGGTCTTGACATGTAATCCCAAGGAGAGCCCGAGGGATATTTGAAGCACTTAGCTAGAAGAGAGTACAAGCGGCTTCTAGCAAAAGCTATTTCAACGAGCTCCATGCTCAAACCTTAGACTACGTAAATTAAAAGCTATTTCATTAACTTTTTCACTAAAGCTGTCTTAAGCAATTAAATAAGCTTCGGCGGCCATAAAAGCTGAACAACATGGCTTAAGAACGTGACAATAGCCATTAAACTCGCTAAACTAAGTATTAGCCCAAAAGCTGCTAAGGCATAGCCCACCATTGAGTAATCAGTTTTAACAGCTATAAATGCCCCAAAAACTGTGACTACGGTGGCAAAAACCATGGTAAACAGCGCCCCCAAAGGCGTAGTTATAAAGCTTAAGAAAACACTTACATCAGCTTTGAAGAGAGATAGAAAAGCTAATGTTATAGCAAAAGCCGCGTAGAAAACCAGTATGTAAAAGACATTTCTAGTCATCAATAAGGTCTTCACCCGCATAAATAGCGTGAAAATTAGTAATTTACATTACCTCGCTAAGCGACTAGTTGCTTCTTCAAAAGCTCATGAGCTTAATGAACATTTGAATAAGTTTTACGATTTTAGCAAAGAGAGACATAATTACGAATGCTCCGAGTAGAAAGCCTAAGACTACGGTACTAATCTTCAATGTAGCCAAGACTCTGTTACGCGCATCAATTAAGAGACCTATAGAGCTTAAAGCTGTTGAAACAGGTATTCCAAGTGAAAATCCATATGGAGTATTGAGGAAATTGATCATAAACCTTGTATCCACTTTAAATATCGTTAAGCCGAGAACTGTTAAGATAAACGCTAAGTAAAAGACGTATGGCGAATATTCGTCAACGTAGCTCATCAAGTAAAAACGTCCTCAAAGTCAGCTACACAAGCTCACCCACAGCAGGCGACTGCTAGGCGAAAGCATGGTGAAAACCTATATTTTCACCGAACTCCGAGTGGAGAACTGGTGTATTTGAGTTGTACACAAATACAGAACTGGAGAAAGCTGTTGAGCTCAAGGATCTTAAAGCAGATCTTGCTCTTAAACTTCAAAAGCTTAAAACTGTTGATGACTTAGTTGATTTTTCACGCTCATCTCTTCAACTTGAGGTATTACTCTTCCTAGGGTATAAGAAAAAAGCACGCCTAGATGAAATGGCTAGTGAGCTAGGTTTTCGTAGAAAAGCGTTAGGAGACACCTTGAGAAAACTTGTCGCCAAAAAACTCGTAACTAAGGGAGATAAAGACTACTTCATGTTAACTGAAACTGGTGAACGATACTTAAGTGAGTTAATGGATATCATAGGGGTTCCAGGATATCCTAAGAAACAGCCTCTTTCTTCAACTGATAGAGCTCAGGAGCGTCTACGCTTTATAATTGAAGAGTTGTCAACATCAAGCTACTTATACGATGCCATAATCAGCTTAGGCTCCGCCAAAAACCATGAGCTACCCTTAGACAAGCTGTCAAGGATAGTAGGGTTAGGAAGCTTAAGGCTTCAGTCGTACTTAGACCTATTTGTAGATGTGCAAGATAAAAACCTGAAGCTTTTTAGAAAATACCATAAGCCAACGCTATTGAGCAGGGTTTTAAATAAGCTTGGCTTTAAGATTAGGAGGTCTAGGATTTACTATCGTTTATCTGATAGAGGTTTAACAGTCTATTACCGCCTTCCCCACTACGTTAAGTTTAAGCATAACGCCTTCGCATGTACATTGGCTAAAATCATGGGCAACGGGCATCCCAAATATTTGCTCAGACAATCCTTTCTACTTGTATGCTTAGGTTCTGCTCTGGCTTACTTACTAATAGCTCTATTTCCACAGCATGTATGGCTGTTTTCCCAAATATGGTTTTTAATTCTCTTAATAACGCTGTTTTTAACGATCTTCGCCTCTAGGTAGCTTCTTTCTCACAAACCTTCTCTCCTTGTGCGTTTAGCAGTCGCTTTTTAAAGGCACTTTTTAACTTCTTGAACTTCTCATAGTTCATCACGGTGGTTGGGGTGGGCAATGTATTGGACGTAATCGTGGATGGGGAAATCGTAACTGAAGCTCTGCTTCTCGAAGACCATAATGGCATGGAGCAGCTAATATACTCAGGCTCAGGCTCATCAAGAACTCTATACGAGCTTTTATACAGCATGAAGAACAACTTAAGTAAGGCAAATTACTGTGTTGTTCAAATGAATGATAGAAAGTATGTAGCGTTGAGGCTTTCAGAGAACAAATACCTCATAGTCAATCTTGACCCATCAATTTCAGGAGAGGAATTCGTTGACAAGGTAACGCGCTTTTTCGAGAAGTTAAGGCATTTAGCAAGAGCTTTTCCATTTGAAAACGGGCCATCTAGAATAGATGTCAGCAAGTGGAAGTAATCAGCACCTCAACGAGGTAGGTAACTTTGCCACACAAAGTAGAGCTAACTTTACCTCTAATGCTTACTTGCGTAGCCATAGCCATCGAAGCCTACGTTTACCTCATGTTACCAGGAATAATAGAGCTTTCACTATACCATCAAGCAATTTACCTAGCTCTTATAGCCGCCACTTCGATAATGCTCATATTGTCAATCAAGATCTTAAAGAAAGGCGGCATAAGCCTTAAAATTAAAAGATCCTCAGCGCAAAGCGAAGCTCAAGTCGTTGAGGAAGAGACTACGGAAGTTGATCAAGCCCCTGAAGCGCTGAATGTACCCCCTCAACAAACTCCTCAACCTCTCTCGCCTGCTCCTCAACAAGTTGAACAGCCTAAACCGCAAGAGCCCACCCCACCACCAGAGGAAAAGCCCAAACCTTCTTCCGAGGTAAAACAAGCCGAAGAAAAGCGCTTTGAAGAACCTGAGAATATGTTCCCAATAACTTTACAGCAAGCTGTAAATGAGGAAGTTTATTCACGCATCTCCTCAATTGAGTCAGAGCTTAAACAGATTAGGGAGGAAATGAGAAGCACGATAGATGACTTAAAGAACACGATTTTTGAGCTTAGAGCTTCAATATCCGAAATTGGAAATCCATTTAATTACTTACGAAAATATGGAGAAGTTTTAGGCTTAAAATCTGAACTTGAAAACTTAGAGAAAAACCTGGAAAACAACTTATCTGAGAAACCACCTTCTTCAGCTTCACCAATTTACCTAACAGCTATACAACCTTCTCACGATAACAAGCAGTCCTCTGAAGAGAATCAAAACCAAAAAAGCACTGAGCTCAACAATGAAGCTGGACAACCTGCTCAATCTAAGCTGAGTAATGAGCAAAATCTGCTAAGCTTGGCCTTAAATGCTGTAAACAGCGGTTTAGGTCTAGGTAAGACTATTAGGGTCATGAAGTGGGTAGGTGAAATGCTCAATACTATTGGGAAAGAAAACTTGCTTAAGCTAATAGACTTCTACGAAAACACTAACTTAATAACGAGTACAAGCAGGGCATTGATATACAACATTGTAAACGTGCTAACATCCAATGGCAATCCAAAGCTTTCAGTAAATGACCACATATTAGCGTTGTACAAGCTTGCAAAAACCTTAGGCATATGTGATAGCGAAGCTGATGCTGAAATTCTTAAAATGATGACTGAGCTATCAAGCAACGATGGTAAAGCTTCGAGGAAGAAGAGAAGGAGGTAGTGTTTTTGACGGTATCTCTTGAGGTTAGGCGAAACGTAAGGCAAAGTGCGAAGACAATAACTACGCTATCAACAGGTAATGAGGAGTTGGATCTTAGATTAGGAGGAGGAATACCGTTTCCATCTCTCATATTGATAGAGGGGGATCACGGAACGGGAAAAAGCGTATTAGCATTGCAGTTTGCTTATGGCGCTCTAAAAGCTGGTCTTAAAACTTACATTTGCTCAACTGAGACATTGGTAAAAGGGTATTTAGCTCAAGCCAAGAAGCTCAGCTACGATTTGTATGACTTCTTCATAAAAGGCAAGCTTAAGATAATACCCATACACATGGAAGGAATAGCCTGGGCTAAGGAGCTTGCTAAATACCTTTTAACAGCTCTTAGCAAGTACATGGTTGTCACGAAAAGCGAATATGATGTCTTCGTCATAGACACCTTTTCAGTGTTAGCCGTTTACTCAGACATGAGCGCCATACTCAACTTCCTGACAGAGGTTAAGACGATAACCGGCGAGGGTAAGCTCGTGATAATGACTCTACATCCTAAAGGGGTGCCTGAAGACGCATCTCTAAGGCTTAAAAGCATGTGTGACGGATACTTTAAGCTCTCCTTAAGAGATGTCGGAGGAAAATCCGTTAAGGTAATGGAGGTAGTAAAGCTTAGAGGAGCACCAAGCACGCTTGACGCCACAATAGTCTTCGACGTTGAACCAGCATTTGGAATAAAGATCATACCAATAGGCTTAGCAAAAGCATAGCTTTCTCTTCGGCGGATAGTCGCCAAGGCGCGGTGGGGCTACAAGTAAAGCTCTCAATTTAGTAAAGACCTTGGACCCTTAAATCTCTTAGCAGTCGCTTTCTTGCACCAACTTTTCAGCAAAGGCAGCCTCTTAATTCACCCCAGAGGTGTAATGAATGGGTTCTCGCAAGAAGGGCGTTGTGGGCATCGAAAGCGCCATCGTCTTAATAGCCTTCGTAATAGTCGCTGCTGCCTTAGCCTTTGTAGTCTTAAACATGGGCTTCTTCACCACACAGAGAAGTAAGCAAGTTATTAGCTCTGGTCTAGGCGAGGCATCGAGTGCTTTAGAAATCGATGGCAGCATAGTTGCTCACGTCGATACGGACAACAACGTGGTCGATTACATTGTAATACCAGTTAAGCTAGCATCTGGACAGCATGAAGTGGACTTAACGCCTGGTAAGACAACGATTGCCTACTGGTCTCCTAATAAAGGCATAGCATTAACGGACATATACAATGGGACGCTAGAACAGGGAACATACACTGATCCAAGTGAAGTTGCCAATCAAATAACCTTCGGAGCAAATGACAAGGTATTAGCTAAGATCGCGTGGGTTACTAATATTAACAACGATAAGGTTCTCGATCCAGGAGAAAAAGTCTTCGTAGTCATAAAGTTCAATACCTCGGCAATGCCTGAAAGCTACCACACAATCAAGGTTGAAATTAGGCCTCCAATTGGAGCGCCGCTAACTGTTGAGCGCGACGTACCAGCTAGCTTAAACAACGAGATTGTAGATTTAGACTAACAATCGCCGAAAACTTCCTTCCCCACCTTTCTTTTTTCTGCGAGAGGTCGCCTTTTATAAACGAGCTTTTCTGCAATTACCGACTTTTCTTAACTTAGGTGATGCAAGCTTGAAGTTGAGGAGGAAAGGGGTCGTAGGTATAGAGAGCGCTATTGTCTTAATAGCCTTTGTCATCGTAGCAGCCGCACTCGCTTTCGTAGTCTTAAACATGGGCTTCTTCACTACACAGAGAAGCAAACAGGTGATAAGCTCAGGCCTTGGAGAAGCTTCAAGCGCCCTAGAAATTGATGGCAGTATCGTAGCCCACGTAGATACGAGCGCCAAAAACATAACATACATTGTAATACCAGTTAAGCTAGCATCTGGACAACACGAAGTAGATTTGACACCAGGCAAAACCACAATTGCCTACTGGTCTCCTAATAAAGGCATAGCATTAACGGACATATACAACGCTACCCTCGAAACAGGGACATATACTGATCCATCACAAGTAGCTAGCGAAATGAGCCCTGATGAAAACAACACAGTCTTGGCTAACATAGCGTGGGTTACTAATATTAACAACGATAAGGTTCTCGATCCAGGAGAAAAAGTCTTCGTAGTCATAAAGTTCTACCAGTCTGTGCAGCCTAAGAACTATGATACCATAAAAGTTGAGATAAGACCTCCAATAGGAGCGCCATTAACAATTGAGCGCACGGTACCAGCCAGCTTGAACAACGCGGTCGTGGATCTAGACTAGTTAAGCTCTCCAACTCCCTTCTTTTTTTGGTGATTTAAATGTCAAGTGTCACATATAGTGAGTCTATAATCCTGATAGCTTCAATAATAGTAGCTTCACTTTTCGCTGGCATAGTTTTATCAAGTATGGGCATGATAGAGTCTGCATATACTTCAATAAGTCAAAGCGAGCGTACAACACTAACAACTAAGATTAAAGTGATTTTCGCAGATCAACTAGATTCGACAACAGTCTACGTATACGTCAAGAATATAGGTAAAACAGTCATTACATCCGTCGATAAAGTGGACATATACTTTGGAAAATACGGCTCAGCTCAATACATACCCTATAATTCAAGCAGTTACCCAACTTGGAACTACACGCTTTTAAATAACAACATATGGGGTCCTAATGACACCATAAGAATCACGGTATACTCTTCAACAACATTGGATGAGGGGATTTACGTAGTTAAAGTGGTAACCCCGAATGGTGTTGAAGACGAGTATGTTTTCTCAATTTAGGGGAGGTGCGTATCATTTGGGTTTTAGTATAACTATAAGCGCGTCAATAGTTTTTATAGCGCTCTTAATATCTTTTCTCGCGTTATCAAGCTCAATAACATCGTTAATAACGTCGACAGCTAAGTCAATAGATGTTAAAGCTAGTTTAAGTCACCAATATCAGTGGTCTGCTATAAGGGTAGATAATGCGAAGATAATCAACTCGACAACTTTAATCTTCAACGTATCCAACGTAGGTTACGTCAAAATATGGGATTATGAACACTGTGATCTAATAGTCTCCTATACCTATAACAATTCCTTAGAGAACATCACATATAAAGTCATATATCGCCTTAATTACACCACGAATAAAGTTCCAAAAGCTGGAGAATGGACACTCAACGCTATCTTCAACGATTTTCGAGACCCTAACATAGTAAACCCCAATGAGACAGCTGAAATTCTAGCAAACTTAACTTACGAAGTTGCGTATGGAGAGCTTTTCACCATAACCTTCTGCACAAATTACGGCTTTCCATACGAGTACACGTTCATAGCTACGGAGGGCACAAGTTAATGTCATCAAGCGACAAGTTTCAACTTGCCATGCGAAGAAATCCTCACTTAAAAGCTTACATAGATACGCTGCTCAAAAGCGGCTTTTCTACGCCGACTTTTTACGATCAGCTGTCAGATGACCTTAAGAAACAAAAAATCGTCAACGTCATTTACCCAATAGGAGATCCGCTTTTCGTACACGTTTACACCCCCACCAAAAGCACTGGGTACAAGAAGTACGTCGTAGTAGAACCCATAAAACCGAGTAACGAAGCATTAGCTGCTGTCGAGAAGGTCTTCGCAAAAGTCATTTCAGACTATGAAATACCTCAAAGCCCTGAAGAAAAGGCGGCTTTAGTTGAAAAAGTCTTAGATAAGATAATTGAGCCATCAACGCAACCAATTAACTATTCAAAACTTAAGATAAAGCCATCAACCAAGAAGGTCCCAGTTTACACACCAGAAATTCCTGCCGTAAAGTACTACATGATCCGAGATAAGGTACAAACAGGCATCCTTGAGCCGTTTCTAAGAGATCCGTATCTGGAGGACATAACTTGCGCTGGCGTCGGGTCAATGTATGTTGTGCATAAAGTCTTTGGACCTGTTGAGACGAACATAAAGTTTGAATCTGAAGAAGAACTTGATTCATTTGTCTTAAAGCTTAGTGAGATGATAGGCAAACCTGTTTCTCACGCGAGACCCGTTGTCGATGCGAGCTTACCTGACGGCTCACGCATAAACATAGTCTTTGGCAAAGACGTTAGCAAAAGAGGATCTAACTTCACGATCAGAAAGTTCTCTAAAGTGCCAGTTAGTATAACGCAGCTCATAAAATGGGGTACCTTAGATGCTAGGATAGCAGCTTATCTCTGGATCTTGTTAAACGAAGGTGTAAGCCTCTTTGTATGCGGAGAGACAGCGAGCGGTAAGACAACTACGTTAAATGCTATCTGCGCTTTCATTAAGCCAACTGCTAAGATAGTCTCGATCGAAGATACACCTGAGGTCACGATGCCGCATGAAAACTGGGTGCCAGAAATAACTAGGGAAACGGGAAGTGAAGGATCTTCAGTAACGATGTTTGACCTCCTTAAAGCAGCGCTTAGGCAAAGACCAAATTATATCATAGTAGGAGAAATACGTGGAAGAGAAGGAAATATAGCCTTTCAAGCCATGCAAACAGGACATCCAGTATTAAGTACTTTTCACGCAGCATCTGTTGAAAGGCTTATTCAGAGAATCACAAGCTACCCAATTGAAGTTCCAAAAACACACATTGACAACCTCAATGTCGTGTTAATCCAAAGTGCCGTATATGATGCATCAGGAATGCTGAAGCGAAGAGTTTTGAGCGTAAATGAGATAATGGGCTACGACCTTGTAGCTAACACCACGATATATCTGCCTATTTTCACGTGGGACTCGGTAACAGACAAGTTTCTTTTCAGAGGTATGGGCAGCAGTTATCTTCTCGAAGAAAAAGTTGCTGTTAGGCGCGGCATTCCAAAAAGAGAGCTTAAGCGCATATACGATGAACTTGACAAGAGAGCTCGCTTTCTAGAGCTCCTGGTGAAAAACAAGGTTTTCAACTACTACGACGTATGGAACCATATCGTTGAAACGTACTTCTCAGGCTTAGACGAGGTCATGGCGAAGTTAGAACGAGGTGTGTTAGTTGCAGCAAAGCAAGCTTGAGACAAGAAGGAGCAAATCTCGTGGAAAGCTTAAAGCCTTAGCAAGCCCATTTTCTAAACTATCTAGTAAGTTTGCATCAGAGGAAGTTGATGAAAACGCACTTTTCATGATGGCTTTCCTCTACGCGATATCTACTGCAAAACCCGCTAGAGATGAACTCTTCAGAGTAGCTGGCGAGAAGAGCAACTACGGTTTCTACACGGAAATTATGAATAAGATCTACATGGTAGGCGCTAAGTGGAAGTATGGCTTAAACAAAGCTTGCGAATTTTTCGCCAACGAAGTTAAAAACAAGTTCTTCCGTGATTTCTTAACTAGGTTTGCTCAAGTACTTTCGCTTGGAGAAGATACAGAGAGCTTCTTACAATCTGAGCTTCAAGTAGCTTTAACGGATTACGTAGCCAGATATGAGAGGATACTTGAGTCACTAAAGCTCTTGCTAGGTATATACTCGACCTTAATGTCAACTTCAACCTTCATGGTCGTAAACATAGTCATATTAGCTATGCTCTGGGGTGGTGAAATGGTTTCAAGCATGATCTTCAGTGCATATCTAGGAGTTACTTTCTCTTTGCTGAGTTTAATACTAGTATGTTACAAAGTCTTCCCACGAGATAAGCTGTTAAACGACATGAAGAAATACCTTCCAGAATACCGTACTTACAAGCTTACAGCAGTGATTTCAATAGCTTCAGCCTCCATAGCTTTCGTATCGCTCTACAAAAACTTTCCAATAGGCTTCACATTGATTTTAACAGGAGTGCCTTTCATAATGCCCGGCTTATTGGCTAGAAAGATTGAACATAAGGTTAGGGACGTTGATATCCATTACCCAGTTTTCATAAGAAGCTTGGGGAGAACGCTAGCTGTAGTGCCGTTGTTAAAGTATGCTGTACAGGCCCTTTTAAGGACAGAATTCGGTAAGCTCACTCCGTTGATTAGGAGGTTGTATAAAAGGCTCGTAAGCAATATTGAAAGAGCAGTAGCCTGGGAATACTTCACATTTGAAAGCGGAAGCGAGCTTGTCAATAGAATTAACGAGATTTTCTCAGCTGCTATGGAGAGGGGAGGAGATATGATGGCTGTCGGTAATTACCTAAGCGATATAAGCTCTAAGCTTCTAGAGCTTAGGAAACGTAGACTTCAAATATCAAAAGCCTTTGAGTCAACAACCATATTGTTGCATATGCTGGCAATAACCATAGCGGTTTTCATAAGCAACTTAGTAGAACTTTTCTCCTCATTTTTAGTTGATATACAGACAGTTTTTCCGATAACTCAGCTACCGCCGGAGCTCATTGAGTTGTTAACATTGTTGCTAGCCCTATCGCTTACTGTGCTTAATTCGCTGATGATCAAGGTATCTCAAGGAGGAGCTTACGAGACATATTGGCTTTCATTAGGAATACTGCTTATACTGACAGGTATGGTGATAAGCGGCTTAGACTACTTTTCAGAGACGTTCTTCCAGAGCATACTGCAACCCGCTTCTGAAATCATAAAGATTTAAAGACACAACAGCCTTCAACTTTTCTAACGCGTAATCCAATATCTTTAGCTAATGCAATTGTATTAAACGATGGGTTTACAACACCATCTACTCCACACAAAACCATAGCTTGCTCTATTAATGTCCTATACCATCCACGAGGTCTCATGCAGCCTAGCGTTAAATGCGCAGTCCTAAGTATTCTACGAGCTTGAGCCGCTACACGTACTATATCTTCAAGCTTCGGCGGGGCGTCAAGGGCTGAAGGCGTATTGGGTGTTGGTACATAAACTAGAAGTGATAAAGCTTCAGTACCGACATTTGAAAGAAATTGCAGCGCTTTAAATTCCCCTCTTAAAATCCCGTGATTCAGCCCGATAACAATATGTGGGGCTACGAAAAGGCCAGATTCCTTAAGCCTTACTACGGTATTGAAGAAGTCTTCAGCTCTAGCTCCTAAACCTAAAATCTCCGAGATTGTCTGATCATCTCCTATAACATCAACTAATGTGGCATCTACCTCCGTTTGACATAGTTCTTCAACATCTTTATCTGATAATAGACCAGCGTGAATAGCTACGGTGAAACCCAATAGCTTAGCTTTCTTAATTACGCTAACAAAACGTCTAAAAGGTAATTTACCGCTTCTATCAAATCCTCCACTTACCAAAATCCCTTTCACATCCTTTTTAGCCAATTTTTCGATAACAGCGAGAAATTTCTCAGGTGTCTCAGCAGGTATCATTTGGCTAAGATAGTGCCCCTGGCAGTGTTTACATAAAAGCTCGCACCTACTCCCAGTTATGGATATAGGCACAAACCTTGGATATGGCGTATAACTCTTTAGAATGTTTGAACAGCTAAGCTTAATGTTTAAAGCCTCTTCAACTTCGCTAACAAGCGTTTCTGAAAATTTAGCCTTTAGCTTTTCTAAAAGCGTTGAGCAAAACGTTGACGAAGTCACCTGCTGATGCCCCAACAACTACCACATGTTTTTCTCTAAAGAAGGCTTCAACTAAACGCATTATATCTTCTTCGCTTCTCGCCTCTTTAACCTGCTTCTCTAATTCGTGAATAGCTTCTTCAGGATATAGGAAAAAGTCACCACTAATTCTCACATCTAATATCTCCCTATCGAAGGCTATTCTCGCTCTAATCATCTTACCCCCACTAACCTTCAATACGCTTTCTCCAATCACGTTATCACCTCATGAAATTCCATTCACGTGTCGCATATTTCTCATTTCTAAGCTTTAAGGCATCTTTAACCTCATCTTCACTTAAGGTTTTCTCAATTAGCTCGATGCCCAGGGACTCCTCAAACCCTTCTTTAAGTACCTCGGCAACCTCAAAATGAGATAGACTTCTACCAGTTTCTTCCTTTAAGCTTGTAACGCGCTTCTTAAACTCTTTAATAGCCTTATCGCGCATCTTCTCTTCGGCAATTTTTAAGGCGTTGAACATGACATCAACATCAACATCAATTAACAACGTGCCATGTTGAAGAACAGCACCAAATCTTCTTGTCTGAGCACTACCAGATACCTTTCTACCTTTTATTTCAATATCGTTTATTGGCCTAAAACGTGCTTCGATACCTAACCTCTTAAGGCCGCATATAATTCCTTGACATAAAACTTTGTAGCTTTCGACGATATCAGATGGTATTAGCGAGTAATCTTGAGGCACCGCAATGCAATAAGTTAGCTCTCCTGGACCATGATATACAGCGCCACCACCTGTGATTCTTCTAACAATGTCTATTCCTCTGCTTCTGCAGTAATCGATGTTAACTTCAACCTCAACCTCCTGAAAATACCCTATTGAAACCGCAGGGGGGTTCCACGTGTAAAACCTAATGGTAGGTGGAACCTTACCAGCGCCTACAGCTTTAGCTATAGCTTCGTCTAATGCCATGTTCATAAAGCCGTCATATGTGGAAAGTTTAAGAAACCTCCACTTCAAGGCATTTTCACCAAGAGAGATTCTCGTAATGCCTTAACAAACTCTTCATCAGACAGCAAATAAGGGTAATTATAAATTGGCCCCTTAGGTTCTTCATTGTAAAAAGGCCTATTACATCCAGGACATCCACATGTTGTAAAAACACCATCATTAGAATTTAAAGCCTTCCACCAGTCTTTAAGAGGAATCTCTATTAACCTACCTTCATCATTAAAGACGAGGTCTTCGACTCTCACAACTCTCTTCGCGATTAAGTGCCTGGCTATCTGGATCCTCCTATAGCTATCGAGATGTGGTCTTTGCATATGTTCAAGTGCTGTGCCCTTAACTGGAGTAAAGGCAAATAAGCTTGGGACGGCGCCTAAGTCTACAACCTTCTGTATAACAGAACATACATCATACTCACTTTCACCTAAACCAACAATTAAGTGAACTGAAACTTTCCCCTTACCAAAAACTTCAAGAGTCTCATTCAAAGCTCTCCAACAACCCTCCCATGTATATGGCCCCTTTACTGCAAACCCCTTAACCTTGTCGAAAATCTTTTGATTTGCAGCATCTAATGACACTCCCACCATGTCAACTCCCAACTCCCTCCACGCTAAGTAATACTCCTCTCCAATAGGCGGGCTTGACACCGAAATTGCGATATTACCGCAACTCTCACGTAGCTTCTTTATAACGTTAAAACTCTCCCTAAGAACATCCTTACGATTAACGAGCTGTATGCAAATCCTAGCAAAACAAGCTCTTTTAAGCGCGTCAACAACATCTTTAAGCTTAAAGGAAGGCCAAGAAATCCTCGATAAATAGCTGATGTCCGTCAACGAGCTTCTAGCTTGAGGACAAAAAGCGCAATTGGCATCACACCTCGCGTCGTTATTTAAAAGCAAATAAGCTGTTGTAGGCTCGGCTTGAAGAAGACCTTTCATGAGCTTAAGCTTGACAGCAGTTCCGTAAGATACTCTAATAGACTGCATAACACCTCTATAGCAAGAGTAAGGATCTCTCAATAAAGGGTTGTGGCTAACTTGAAAATCATACTCTTGAGGCAACACTATGAAAAATTACTAACGTTAGCTAGAAAATCTAGACCTATCGAGTCTTGCGCAATACTAATTGGCTTAGTCGAAGACGATAACGTCAAAGTAGCAGACATATTCCCGGTTAAAAACATCAACGAATCTCCAACAAGCTTCAGCGTCTCACCAGAAGACATCTACAGAGTTTACAAAGCTGCCGAAGAAAAGAAAATGGATATTATAGCTATATTTCACTCACATACAGCATCTTCTTATCCCTCAGAGAAAGACCTTAACGGCATGACAAAGTGGCCTATAATATGGCTTATCATGGGCTTTGATGGCATGAGAGCTTTTAAGTTGGTGAATGGGCATGAATTAGTTGAAGTTGAAATATCCATAGTGGATGAGCCTTGACAATAAAGATAGGCATACAACGAGTAGGCAAAGTTGATTCTAGCATATTGAAATTACTTAGTGAAGAGCTTCCAAAAATCTTTAAAAATGCGGTAGTCGATGTGATCGACGTAGTAATCGATCCTCCTAGATCAGCATACGATGTTCATAGGAAACAATGGCTCTCTCCATTAATCTTAAATTGCCTAGGCGCGTGCTCTCATCACAAAGCCTATGCGCGCATACTAGGAGTTGCTGACCTTGATGCTTACGTCCCTGGGCTAAACTTCGTATTTGGTGAAGCTCAACTCTACGGTAAGTTCTGCATCATATACCTACCTAGGCTACGCTTCTTTATAAACACCTTGGCTAAAGACCCGCTACAAGTCTTCTATGAAAGAGTTGTAAAAGAAGCCGTTCACGAACTTGGACACACGTTCGGTCTTAAGCACTGTTCAAAACCTACGTGTGTGATGCGCTTCAGCAATAGTGTTTTAGACACAGACTTTAAGTCAAGTAAATTCTGCGAATCCTGTTCATCACAACTAGCTAAAATAGGTATTATGGTTTAAACTGGTGTAGACTCATGCCACTTCTTCTCAAAAGCATCCATGAATATGCTTATTAAACCTTCATTTTTTGTATAGCTTGGTCTATAGTATATTGGCAGCTTAACATCCTTCTTGGTGGCCCATATTAAGAAGACAAGCTCCTTTCCATCACATAGTGTTCCTCTTATAGGATACCATTCATCAGGGAGCTTCTTAACTTCAGCTTTCATATCCTTAAGCTCCTTAACGATAGCTTGGTTAGCGTCATTAATAGTACTTAACAACACCTTAATTGATACTTTCCTGTCATGAGCCGCAAATAAAACCTCTCTAACTCTTGGATACCAATCAAACCTACCAGCTAAGATCCTAACTTCCTTCATAGCGCGATTAATTATCTGCGTGGTTCGTAACTCCATAGCCTTAAGGTCTTCAAGAGGCTCTAAAAGATCTTCAGCTTTAATTCCTAAGCGTTTTTCCCAATATATCGGCTCAAGTCCCCTTAAAAGCTCAGTAGCTGCTCTATCAACTTCTCCAAAAGCTTTCTCAAGCTCTCTCTTCCTATTTTCAAGAAGCTTATAGACGAAATCTCTAGGTGCCGCAGCCTTGACTCTATTGTGTTCAACGAACACTGCTCCTTTGCGAACAAGCGAAGCTAATATATCTCTTGCCTCATCCTCGCTGACTTCAAATACTTCATATACCCTTTCAACAACTTCTCCGTCCGCCTTCTCGACAAGGTTAAGGTAGCTCTTAGCTTCCTCCTCAGTAAAGCCGAGCTTAAGTAAAAGCTCCTTAAACTCCCGCATAGGCTCCTCTCCAGCCACTATCAACCTGACGTCGGAGTTAAAGACTTGACGTACCCATTTTCAATATCAATTAAGTAGCCAAGCAATATTCCTTGATCATATGAGCTACCTGGATTTAAGCAAATGGTTCTACCAATTCTCGTAACTCCTCTAGACTCATGTATGTGCCCATGTAGCCCTAACATAGGTTGATACTCTTCAATAGCTCTCCTCACAGCTTTACTACCAACAGGGACGGTAGCTCTACCACCATATTTTGGTCTAAGTTTTTCGTCAAGTTCAGGCGCCTCATCTAACTTGGAGTTATATGGAGGTGCGTGTAAATTAAAGATGCTGCTTTGAACATCCTTTATCTTCTCAGCCATAGCCTTTATTCTCTCATAGAGCTCTTCTTCACTACACTCTCTAGGAGTCTTCCATGGAGTAGGGTTAGTCCACCCAGTACTTATCATCTCGATTCCCTTGAAAACTTCCAAAACCTTGCTTTCAGCTCTAATAATTCTCTTAGCCTCATCTATAACCGAGTCCACTTCGAGTCTATCGTCATTTCCAGGACATACATAGGCAACTAAGCCGTATTCTTCAAGCTTTCTATCAGCCCATGCGACCCAATCCTTCAAAACTTGCTTTGAAAGCTCAATAAACAACTTTTCAACTTTTGCTGGGTTGCTTGCATATTCCTCATACTCTTCTCTGCTTAACACGTAAGGGTAAAGCCCCTTATCCCTTATTAACTCCATTATGTTCTTAACGTCGCTTTCCTTGACTACGAGTACCTGGTCTAAGAAACTTACTCTATATCGATTGTTTTCCTTTACGATAGGTATGATGGCTTTACCTGTTAAATCTCCTCCCAAGATTAAGATGTCCGCTTTATAGACTTTGCCCGCGTTAATGAATTTCCTCCAACATTTTTCAGATCCATGCACGTCAGTTGCAAAGAATATTCGTGGCAAGAATCTCTCCCTTTTTAAAGCTTAATGAAAGGTTTTATAGCAGCATTTCTATTTAAAGCTGAAGGCTGAGAAGCCCTAATTTCAGATGAAGGGCTTCTCATTGGAGGGTTAGAGGTTGGAGGATGGCGATTCAGATTCAGGCTTGCATAGTACAAAAACCCTTTCTACAAGCTTTAACAAAATAAATGCTTCAAGTTCTAAACCAACGCTGTTTCTAAGGGAAGCATCAGGGCTTGTTAGAGCATGGTCTACATACGATGCCTTCGTCTACGCCACCTTATCAATCAACTTAGTGACGCTCGGACTATACATCTTCTCCTTCGCCGTCTGGTGGCCAAACGCTAACTTAATACCCGCAATAATCATAAGCTCATTCTTCATGGCGTTTGAGGTCATAACATACGCATCGTTAATAGCAATAATGCCTAGAGCTGGCGGCGACTACGTTTGGCAAACTAGAGTTTTCGGCGGTTTCATAGGCTTCGTGCTAGCTGTGACGGGCTGGGTTTTCATACTATGGCATTGGGTGCCAATATATGGGCAAATCTTAGTCTATGAAGTGTTTACCCCAATATTACTGTTGCTTGGCAATATAACTGGTAGCGAAGCACTCAAATCAGTGGCGTTATGGTTCTCTACAAGCGATGGTCTCTTCGCATCAAGCATGATTGTGATAGTAGTCGTGTCGTTTATCATAAGCTTAGGAATGCGTTGGTATGCTAGGATACAAAAGTGGCTCTTCCACTTTGCTTTACTTGGGCTTGCAATATTAATGTATCTCATGATAACAACTCCTAGAGAAACCTTTGTAAACAGCTTCAACAGTTTCATGTACTCGCTGTTTGGTGTTCAAAATGCGTATCAGAGCGTCTTAGCTTCAGCAGCTGAAAACGGCTATACCCCCTTACCGTTCTGGGCGCTTGGAGCAATGGCAAGTGAAGCTCTAATACCGTTAGTCGTCTTCTTCAACCTATGGCCAAACTGGGGAGCTACACTATATGGTGAGGTTAGGGGGGCAAATGACTTCAAGAGAAACATGAAGGGTCTCATGGGGGCTCTCGTCTTCACGACGATCTTAGCCATAGCCCTATTAGCCGCTATAGCATCTTCAATAGGCTGGGAATTCTACCACTCAGCTAACTTCGTCTTCTGGATGTACTACTACGGCTACCTTGAACAAGCTCCTATGACCATATGGCCTTATCCAGGGCTTTTAGGCGCATTACTAACTAACAATACCTGGCTTCAACTTCTCATCTTAATACTCATGAGCTGCTGGTTCTTCGCATGGTCTGGAACAGTATTCCTATCTTCAACTAGGGTTATCTTCGCAGCAGCTTTTGATAGAGTATTGCCAGCATTTTTAGCAGATGTCAAGACGAGATTTAGAACTCCAATATACTCACTGGCTATGATGGCAATACCATCCATTATAGTAAGCTGGCTTTACTGCTACACTGAGTTTTGGAGGTTTACACTTGACGCTACGGTAGTCATTGCTATAACCTATTTAGGCTCAGCAATAGCTGCGATACTATTGCCATATAAGAGAAGCGACATCTACAAGCTTTCACCAGTATCAGGATATAAGGTAGCTGGAATACCTCTCATGACGTTTAGCGGAGTAATATTCGCAGCTTTCTTAATATACTTAATTTTAAGGTGGGCTATAGACCCGCTATATGGCGTAAACGACCCCTTATCAGCTATCTATATGGCTTTGCTATACATAATAGCCATAGTGATATACGTTGTAGCTAAGTGGTATAGGAAAAACAAAGAGGGCATTGACTTATCATTAATTTACAGGGAAATACCCGTTGAATAGCAAGGCATAACATATTTAGCTCCCCTCCTTTTATCCTCTTTTTATATGTAAGGCATCCGGATCAACACGTGAAGGATGCCTGGGGGTTTAGGAGTTGGAGGGTGGCGATTCAGATTCAGGCTTGCATGATAAGTGTGAGGAAATAATTCAATATGCCTTAAAGATAATCAAGTTAGCCGAATCACAAGGAATTTCCATGCGCTTATTAGGCGGGTGCGCAATAAGATACCATTGCCCATGT
>Ga0190367_1000173_pt1 | contig 50252 bp, 46 predicted proteins | sample 4872181011_MG_FD_171838 | JGI IMG/M metagenome (GOLD analysis project Ga0190367, IMG submission 171838) | Hydrothermal vent microbial mat bacterial communities from Southern Trench, Guaymas Basin, Mexico - 4872-18-10-11_MG | ecosystem: Environmental > Aquatic > Marine > Hydrothermal vents >... | reverse complement strand
CTGCAGTTCTTAACATACAGCTTCCAAGAATCGAGTCTAAAACCTTGTAGTTCTCTGCATAAACCAGTGCTACGAGGTTATACTCCCCCATAACTTTAAATATAGAAATTATCCTGGGACACTCACTAAACCTAAGTAGAAGTTTATTTAAATCTGTATCTGTTGCTACCTCAAGAAATACAAGCGCTAATATAAAGTTAAGATTTTTAATATTAAGTTCAGGAATCATCGCAACATATTTATTTTCAAAAATCATTTTATTTATTCTCTTTCGTATAGCGGTATGCGATACATTAAGTTCTCTAGCAAGTTCACTATAATTAATCCTGATTTTCTCCATAATAACTCTAAGTATCTGTAAATCCTTCCGAGACAATACTTTCTTCTTCATTGCCAAAAAATGTTTCATTTTGAAACCTAAAAATTTTATTTTGGTTTCAAAATTAATAGAAATTGACTGGTGGGAAAAATGTTATTAATTCATGCGATTGCCCTATTAATTACTGGATTAGGTGTTGGTTTCGCTTCTGGCCTTCTTGGTGTCGGTGGCTGCTTTATAATGATTCCGGTTCAGTACTATGTGTTAGTAGCTGAAGGTTTCGATCCTAAAGTAGCTATATTGACGGCATTCGGTACAAATTTAGCTGTTGTTCTTCCCACAGCTATAAGCGGTTCCTATAGGCATAGTAAGAAGGGAGCCGTATTGTGGAGACAGGGCATTGCTATGGGTGTTACTGGCGCATTTACATCATGGATTGGTGGATTTGTAGCTCAAATGCTACCAGGACAAATTCTAAAGATAATTTTCGGGTTAGCGATACTCTTCGGAGCATTTAGAATGCTAACGGCAAAGCCTATTAAAGTTGAGGAGAAGCCTCCAGAAAGCTTAACTCCATATATTATGTGGGCGTTACCACTAGGTTTTGCATGTGGATTAATAGGTATTGGTGGCGGCGTATTGATGGTTCCAGTAATGGTATTAGCTTTAAAGTTTAGGATGCACCAAGCGGTAGGAACATCAACAGCACTAATGATATTTACCTCTATAGGTGGAATTTCAGCATATATATACTATGGGCTTATGGCTGCAAATAGTGTAGTTTTACCACCATACTCAGTAGGATACGTAAATTTGTTACAATGGGTTTTACTAGCAGCAACAAGTATACCGATGGCTCAAGTAGGCGCATTAGTAGCCCATAAATTACCTGGAAAGTGGCTTAAATACATCTTTGTAGCAGTAATGATTTATATGGCACTAAAAATGATAGGAGTATTTGCAGTTCTTCATCTCCCAATTTAACTAAAAGCTCTTTCAGAATACATAATTTTTACGAGCGTTTAAAACCCGTTAAACCCACAATTATAAATAATAGCCCTATAACTATGGCTACTATTCCAGCTAAGTATGGATATAGAAGTTCTGGAGCATATAATATAAGTATTCCAGCTGAGATCGATATTAATCCAATGATTATCAAGGAAACCTGTCCAAATGTTCTTGGGATAGTGACAACTGATTTCGTAACTTCAATCTTTTTCGCTTTAAAGAATGCCATAGCTATAAAACCTACACCCATACCTATAGCTCCGCCAACATCAGGTCTACCAAATAATAGTCCTAATCCACCACCGATAAACATAAAAGCTACAAATATTAATCCCCCAATATCCTTATTATCATTCTCCTGAAACGCCTTTACCTTTTTAGCTTCATCATTATTACTGGACAACTATAAGCACCAAATTATAAAATTATGATTAAATGGCTTAAATTACTTTTATTAGTATGGGTGATATGATAACATTACTAACTGATTTTGGGTTAAGTGATCCATATGTTGCTTCAATGAAAGGTGTTATACTAAGTATTAATCCTAATGCTAAGATTATTGATATTAGCCACCTTGTCCCTAGACATGACGTTTTCTATGGCGCACTACTATTATGGTCTACATATAAATATTTCCCTAAGTCTACAATTCATGTTGTAGTTGTAGACCCTGGAGTTGGAACTAAGAGGAAAGCTATAATCATTAAATCTAAGAATTACTATTTTGTCGGTCCAGATAATGGTGTGTTAACCTTAGCTGCTTTTGATGACTGTATTGAAGAAGTATTTGTTATTAAAAAGGATTCTAGATTTATAGCTGACAGAGTTTCACATACTTTTCACGGTAGAGATATTTTTGCTCCTATCGCTGCATATTTAAGTAATGGAGTTAAAGTTGAAGAGCTGGGTTTAAAGATTGATGTTGATGATATCGTCAGAATTAAGATGCCTGAGTACAGAGTCTTAGATAATAAAGTTTTAGGTGAGGTAATTTATATTGACAATTTTGGTAATTTAGTTACCTCAATTTCTTCAGATATAGTTGACGATGGTTTATTGAAGTACGGAGTTAAGTATAAGATACGTATAAAAGGTAAGGTGATCACTGCTCCACTTGTAAAAGCATATGGTGAAGTCGGTAAAGATATGCCATTAATTATACCTGATAGTTTTGGATTGATCGAGATTTCAATCAATCTTGGAAGTGCAAAGGAAAGGTTAGGGGTTTCAGTTAAAGATAAAGTTGAAATTTATTTATAGTTTAACTTTACTTGTTCTACAATTTTTGGCAGTATATCACCAAGTCTACCATAAATAACTATATCTCCAAGATGATCCTTCTCTGTATTTTGAAGATTTATGATAATTACTTTACCATAATTCGATTTTACTATATCTGGTATTGTGGCAGCTGGGTATACGGATAATGAGGATCCTAATACTAGGATTAAGTCTGATTTGTAGGCTTCCGTGTATGCGGTCATTATTGCTTCGTATGGTAATGGTTCCTCAAATAACACTACATCTGGCTTTAGTACACCACTGCACTCTATGCATTTAGGAGGTAAACCACACTGCTCAATAAGCATATAGACATCTTCATATCTATACTTTCGACCACACGATATACATGATACAGTCCTAAGATTTCCATGGAGTTCTATAACATTTTTAGATCCAGCAGCCTGATGCAAACCATCGATGTTTTGGGTTATAATACACTTTAAAAATCCCATTTTTTCGAGTTCAACTAACGCATAATGAGCATTATTAGGCTTAACTTCTTTAAATTTCTTAACAAAATTTAAGTGGAACTCCCAAAATTTTTCTGAATTTTTCATGAAAAATGAATAAGTAGCTATTTCAGGATTTACTTTACGCCATAAACCATCTGGCCCCCTAAAATCGGGAATTCCACTCTCAGTTGAAATCCCTGCTCCAGTCAACGCGATACAATAGTTAGAATTACTTATTAGTTCTGCTGCAGACTTTACAAGATTATCTATTTCTGTATTCATAATAATAGTTTTTTAGTAGTAAAAATATAAGGTTATGAATATCTATGTCTACAATTATTTTTATTCTTCTAATGCTTTAATAAGCACCTCAGCTATATCCATAACCTTTATATCTCCAGTAACTTCACTATTAAGCATTATTTTACAGTATGGACAAGCAACACAAACTACATCAGCATTAATCGACAATGCCTCCTCCATTCTTATCTTACTAATTCTCTCTCCAGCCTTAATTTCAAAGAACAAATGCCCCCCTCCACCACCACAGCAAAAGCTTTTTTCTCTTGATCTAGGCATTTCAGTTATCTTACTATTAATGGACTCTTCTATAACTAATCTTGGCTCATTATATATGCCATTCCATCTACCTAAATAACATGGATCGTGATAAGTGACTCTGCCTAAATTTATCTTCTTATTAATTTTTATTTTCTTATTTTCGAGCAATTCAGCTAATAGCTGGGAGTGATGTATAACATTTATATTAACTCCATATTGAGGATATTCATATTTGAAAACATTATATCCATGAGGACAGTTAACAATTAATGCCTTAAATTTGTATTTAGATAATAGCTCTTGGTTCATTGATACCAATTCTTTGAACATTAATTCATCACCTATTCTTCGCGCTGGTTCTCCACAGCAGTTTTCCTCTAGCAGTATAGCTACACTAATTCCAGCTTTCTTTAGAATCTTGAGTAACGCTCTAGCTATATCCCTATCTACAGGGTCATATGCTGTTTGACAACCCATCCAGTAAATATAATCATATTCCTTTCCTTCCTCAGCTACCTCTATTCCAATTTCACTAATTAGCTCATTTATGAAATTCTCTCTTTCCATAGGATTACTTCCAGTTGGATTTCCATATCTCATGAGGTTATAGGAGACTTGCATAAGTTCTTCAGGAACATCTTCTCCTTTACTAAGTAGATATCTACGTATATCAATTATTGTTTCTACATGATGTATAAGCATTGGGCATTGATATACACATGCACCGCATGTTATACATGACCAAATTATATCTGGTTCTACATGATTAGGTACAATTTCATTCTTATACTGACTTTTATCCATTAACTCCCTCAATTTTAACATTAGGTCCATAGGACTCAGTGGTTTACCGCTATTAGCTGCTGGGCAATTATCTGTACATCTAGCACATTTAATACATGCATCATAATCCATTCTCTCCTTCCATGTTAATCCAGCTAAATTTCCAGCTCCAGGTAATTCTCCTTTATCAACAATCTCCTCTATGTTCTCCACGGGCTTAAATGCTGATGCGTGTTCTAATCTAGAGAAAAAGGTATTTACAAGTCCGCCGATTAATATATGTGAAAGTTTCATGTATGGTAGGAAAGCTACTGAGAAAATTGCAATCTCCATATGGAAGATCCAAACGATTTTATATAGTAAACTAATATTTGGTAGTGTCGAAAAGTAGTTAACTAAGAGGATACCTATAGGATCCCATCCATTTATCCAATCTAGTCTATAAGTAGCTGTAGATATCGCATCTAATATATAACCTGTTATCAAGATTACTAGCAAGTCAAGAAGTATTAAGTAGTCACTTAGGGAGTCTGGTAGAAATTTTGATTTAAAAAATAATCTTCTGATGAAAGCCATTATTATACCTATTATCGCAATTAATCCCATTATATTCAAAATAAACTTATACACTAAATATTGTCCGTCAACTAAAAAACGAACATTAAATATTTTTAAGATTATATCTGCTTCAAGTGCTCTTAATAATGTTCCTACAAATAAAACAACAAAACCAATATAGAGAAAAATATGCATTAAACCTTCATATGGTCTATAAACTAGCTTTCTTTGTAGAAGACCATATTTAATCATATTAGCTAATCTAGGTAGGATATTGTTGATAGTGATCTTCTGATTACCATAGGTCCATCTCTTGTAAAATCTCCATAATCCTCGTAAAAATATTATAGCAGCGATTATGAAGGAGATATATACTAGGAACTCTATATCCTCTACATAAAGAAAATGTTTTATATAGATATCTCCATTAACCATTCCACTCCCCTTAAAAGTTAAAAAGATAAAGTCTGGTGGAGATCATTTTTTAAGTTTAGCCTTTAGTCTCTCGATTAGTACTGGGACAAATTGATATAAGTCAGCTACTACTCCATAGTCAGCATATGTAAATATTGGCGCGTTTTTATCTTTGTTTATCGCTACTATCACTTTTACATCACTTGCCGCCATTATATGCTGCGGCGCTCCAGATATCCCTATAGACAAATATAGCTTCCCCTTAATCTTCTTCCCTGAAATTCCTATCCATCTATCCTCACTTAACCATTGTAAATCTGCAGCTATAGGTCTACTACATCCAACCTCTCCATTCAATAATTCTGCTAATTCAAAAGCCAACTTTAAATCTTCTTTTGATCTAAATCCTCTACCTACTCCGACGACAATTTCAGCAGCTTCAATATCAACTGCCCCTTTCTCTTTAGGTTGAACCTCAACTACCTCCATCTCAACTTTGGGTACATTAATTTCTTCAATCACTGGTTGCGCACCTTCAAGCCTAGGCTTAAACCTCTTTAATGCTATCGTAGCTACAATAGGTGATTTAAATTGATATAACGCTAATGCCCTACCACCCATAATCTGTCTTGAAATCAATGTATCACCATTAACCTTTGAAAGCTGATATACTTCAGTAATCATCGGTATCGAAAGTTCAGATGCAACTCTAGCCATAACCTCAACTCCATTCTTAACTTGAGGACCAACGATAACATCTGGCTTATCCCTACTATACAAATCTATCAAAACTTTTGCATAACTCTCTGTAGATCCCTCATTTAATACATATAACTTTGTAAATCCCTTTAAAACGCTAAGATCTATATCATCAGACTTAACTACTGCCCCAACAACCTCAATCTCAGTACCTAAGTTTTCACTTAAAGCTTGTAGAAATCCTAATCCATCCTCAAGATAATTGACCTTTTCTCCAAATACCATTCCTTTCATACTTTAATCACCCCCTCCTCAATTAACCTCTCAATCAACTGATCAGCAATGTCCTCAAGTTTGTCTCCCTCAAGAATTACGTTTTTCCTAGAAATCGTCACTAAATTAATCTCTTTATATGGTAGCTTAATTTCAATGCTTTCCACACCTAGTTGGGATAAGGTATATGAATTATATGGTTTCCTAAATGCTCTCCTAATTTGTAGTAATGTCGGAAGTTTTGGCCTATTAATTTCTCCAGTTACACTTATAACAGCCGGCAGAGAGATATTAACAACCTGTAAATAGTCTTCTAAGTCCCTCGTAACCCTAATTTTACCGTCTAAAAGTTCTATTTTCCTCGCAAATGTAGCTACAGAGTAATTTAATTCTCTAGCTAATCTAACTGGGAGTTGAGATGACATCATGTCTTGAGAAGCTTCTCCAGAAAGTACTAAATCAAATTTACCCATCTTACATATCAACTTAGCTAACACCTTAGCAGTTGAAATAGTATCACCAGGAATTATTGAGTCATCAACTATAGCATGTGCCTCATCAGCACCTAAAGCTAGAGCTTCCCTCATTACATTTTCAATTTCCTTAGCTCTTTTACTTGCTGGACCCCATGTTAAAACTGAAAATGCAACTACTTTTCCACCACCTGTCTCATCTCTTATCCTAACTGCTTCGGTAATCGCATTTCGATCATACTCACTTATAGCTAGCGGGATAGCGTCTAAGAGTATTCTACCCTCAGAATCTACTCTTATCATGTTAACATCAAGAGATGCCTTTACTAATACACCAATATCCATATTCAATCACCATTATGCCAAAAAATTTTTACTGCATAAAAAAGGATATCAACATTAGAGCAAAAATCAATTATATTTATTCATATAGAAAATTGTAATTAAAATAAAAATTAAGGTTTGGATTTACCCATTTTTCTTAATTCCTCTTCTCTCAGTACTCTCCTAAGGATTTTTCCAACGGTACTCTTTGGTAAGGAATCTCTAAATTCAATAATTTTTGGCACTTTATACTTAGCCAGGTTTTCCTCTAAATACTTACGGATGTCCTCTTCAGTAACTTTCCCTCTATACTTCTCCTTCAATACGACGAATGCTTTTACAATCTCACCTACTTTGGGATCAGGTATTCCAATAACAGCAGCTTCAGCTACAGCTTCATGTTTATACAGTACTTCCTCAATTTCTCTAGGATATACACTATAACCTTTGTATTTAATTAAATCCTTCTTTCTCTCTACAATATAAAAGTATCCCTCTTCATCCATCTTTGCCATATCACCAGTTCTTAGCCATCTATAACCATATTTCTCAAAGAATACCTGCTCGTTCTCTTCAGGCATGTTGTAGTATCCCTTCATAACTTGAGGTCCAGAAATAACTAATTCGCCAACTTCTCCTGGAGGTAAGAAAATAGGTTTCTCTGGGTCAGCTATTGCTGCAAGGGTATTCGGAATTGGTAGTCCAATACTACCAATTTTATATCTACCATAAATTGGATTTACATGTGTTACTGGACTAGTCTCTGTAAGTCCATATCCCTCTCTAAGCCTACCACCCGTAATTTCCTCAAACTTCTCTGCAACTGCTTTTGGAAGTGGAGCCGCTCCACTAATACATGCCTCTATACTCCTTAAGTCATACTTAGATATATCCTTATAGTTAATTAGTAAGGAAAATAATGTAGGTACCCCATGAAAAACATTCGCTTTATACTTCTGAATTGCTTCTAACAATTCTTTAAGATCCAGTTTTGGGAATATAATTATTGTAGCAACGCTATATATCGCTGAATGAAGTACAGTTGTTTGACCATATATGTGGTACCATGGCAGTATTCCAACATAAATATCAACTTTCTTCCTACCTCTAAATAAAAGGGAATCGATTTGATGGACATTTGCAACTAAATTATAATGAGTTAACATCGCGCCTTTAGGTACTCCAGTTGTACCACCAGTATACATTAGTGCAACTAAATCTTCCTTTGGATTTATCTCAGGTCTCGGTGCATCCGGAGGATAAGAATTAATTAAATCTTTAAATGAAAAAAACTTTCTATTATCTATCTCTACCTTCACTTTTTTCATGAAAGTTCTATATATCCATCCCTTGAAACTGCTCATGTAATCGTCAATACCGGTATAAACAACAGCATCTATATCTACATCTTTAAGTGCTTTCTCAACATTATCCTTAAATAAATCTAGAGCGACTAGAATTTTAGCACCACTATCCTCTATTTGATGTGCAATCTCCCTAGCTGAGTACAGTGGATTCATAGGTGTAATTACACCACCAATTTTAATTCCACCATAATACGCTATGGCAAATTGAGGACAATTCGGTAAATATAAAGCAATCTTATCTCCTTTCTTAATATTAAATTTATCGTGTAAAGCTCTGCCAAAACGCTCTGAATGTTCATGAAGTTCTCTATATGTAATTTTTCTACCTAAGAAAATTAGTGCTGGATGATCAGGTCCAATTTTATAGGCGTCATCAAGATGTTGATAGAGTGGAATCTCCGGAATCTCTACGTTTTCAGGTGTACCTTCATCATAGAATTTAACCCAAGGTCTATTAAGAATATATTTCTCGAAAATATCTTTATCATCAAATGAGCCTTCTACACTCATTTCTATCAAATAGGTAATAGATAATACATCAATATATTACAGTGTTATAAATCACTCAGGATACTGTATATAATAACTTCTTTATATAATAACTAATTTTTCAGTAAGTAATTCTAACAAATTTATTCAATAGAAAATATTACGAATAATTGTTTTACCTTACAAAAATTTTCTTTATATCGTATACAGCTTTACCTATGTAAATGAAAAATCTTTCCTAATATTTTAGTAACTATTTATCTTAATATTTATCTAACTACAATAATCTATTAACTATTTATCCTAGTATTAATCCAGTTATATCAGTACTCACAGGTATATCATTTATTTGAGGTGCTTATTATGGTATTTCCATTTAGAAGTGTTAAGGATTTTTCTATAGAGCTTACAGATGAACATGAATTGTTTAGAAAAACTGTGCGTCAATTTGTAGATAATGAGTTAATGCCGAGAGTTGTAGAAATTGAAAAGACTGGTGTTATTCCTGAAGATTTGCTTCAGAGAGGAATTGAAATGGGATTCACTGGTGTTGGTATTCCAGAGGAATATGATGGTCAAGGTGGAGGGATGCTCTTATCAGTAATATTGGCTGAGGAGTTATCGAGAGCATGTCCAGCATATTCTGCTGCGCTTCTTGTGAATAACTTATTCATGTATCCAGTATTAAAGTTTGGAACAGAAGAGCAGAAAAAGAGATATATTCCTCCAATTGCTAGAGGCGAAGCATTCGCTGCACATGCCAATACAGAACCAGAGGCAGGTAGTGATGTAGCTGGTATTAAAGCAACAGCTGAAAAGAAAGGAGATAAATGGATCATCAATGGTAGAAAGATATTTATTACAGGAGCAGATAGGGCTAAATACCTTCTGGTCTCTGCTAGAACTAGTCCTCCCCCCGATAAGAGAAAGAGATGGTGGGGAATAACGACATTTATTGTTGAGAGGGATTGGCCTGGCGTTGAGATCGGCCAGAAAATTCATGTTATGGGTCTAACTGGAGAGCATCCATGTGAAGTTATACTTAACGATGTTGAGGTTCCAGAGGAAAATGTAATACCACCTGTAAATGAAGGATTTAAGATTTTAGTGGAGACTTATGATCATACACGTGTTGGTGTTGCCGCTCAAGCAGTTGGCATAGCTCAGGGAGCATTTGAAAAAGCATTCAACTACTCATTACAGAGAATGGCTTTTGGTAGGCAAATTATTGCTTTTGAAGGTGTAAGCTTTAAATTAGCTGATATGTTGACTGAAATAGAGGCTGCTAGGCTACTAACCTACTGGGCTGCTTCACTTGCAGATCAAGGTAAGGAAGAGGCAGTTTTTGCAGCGTCTATGGCTAAAACCTATGCTACAGAAGTTGCAGAAAAGGTTGCTAATTTAGCGATAAAGATTCATGGTGGTGTTGGTGTTGACGTGGAAACCGGTGTTGAGCATTATCTAAGAGACGCGATAATCACCACAATCTATGAAGGTACAAATGATATACAGAGATTAACGACTATACGACAACTACTTAAATGGTCGTTGGGAATCGATATTTTGATGCGTTAATTTGGGGGGATGAGTAGTGTCTAGTGTTGAAAATATTAAGAAAATAGCTGTTATAGGCGCTGGAACAATGGGACACGGGATCGCGGAAGTAGCTGCAATAGCTGGCTATGAAGTATGGGTGCATGATATCGCAGAGGAATTCCTTAAAAATGCTATTGAAAAGATAAAGTGGAGTTTAAGTAAACTTTCCTCTAAAGGACAATTAAGAGAAGATGTCGAAACAATTATGTCTAGAATACATACTAGCTTAGATTTTGAAAAGGTCGTTAGTGGAGCCGATTTTGTTATCGAAGCTGTTCCAGAGAAAATAGATTTAAAGAAGGAGATTTTTGCTAAGCTTGATAAATATACTCCAAGTCATGCTATATTAGCTACAAATACTAGTAGCTTACCTATAACTGAAATAGCTTCAGCGACAGAGAGACCTGATAAAGTTGTTGGAATGCACTTCTTTAATCCACCACCACTAATGCCCTTAGTCGAGGTGATTAAGGGAGAGAAAACTTCTGATTTAACAGTTAGAGTAACATTTGAATTAGCAAAGAAATTTGGTAAACAACCAATTATTGTTAATAAGGATATTCCAGGATTCATCGTAAATAGAATTTTAATGAGATTTGTATTGACAGCATGTTGGATGGTAGCTAAGGGCAAAGCATCCATAGTTGAAGTCGATTCAGCTGTTCGATATAAATTAGGATTTCCCATGGGTCCATTTGAGCTACTAGACTATACGGGTATAGATATAATATACTTTGTTGGAAAAGCGATTGTTGAGAGAGGGGTAGTAGCTCATCCATGTCCGCTATTAGAGGAGAAATTTAAGGCTAATGAGTTAGGTTTAAAAACTGGTAAAGGATTTTATGAGTATCCAGCACCAGGAAAATATACGAAACCAAATATACCTAAGGATGCAGGTGAGAAGATTGATGAATTGGAGCTTATTGCTCCAGCTATAAATGAAGCAGCATATCTACTTAGAGAAGAAATAAGTAGTAAAGAGGATATAGATAAAGCTGTTGTACTAGGACTCGGTTATCCAAAAGGAATATTTAGATACGCAGATGATTATGGCATCGATAAAGTCGTTGAGACTTTAAATAAGCTTTATGAGGAATATAAATGGGAGGAGTATAAACCAGATCCTCTTCTAGTTGAGATGGTTGAAAAAGGTAAGCTTGGTAGGAAAACAGGAGAAGGCTTTTATGTCTATCCGAAGGTAGAAGAAAAGCAACTTAAAAACTTGATTATTAGATATGAGCCGCCTATTGGATGGGTAGTATTAAATAGGCCTAAGAGATTAAATGCCTTATCTTCAGAGTTACTGAAGGAGTTAAGTAACGTATTGGACGAACTTGAGGAGGATGATAGAATAAGGATTGTTGTAATAACTGGTTCTGGTAGAGCATTTAGCGCAGGTGCAGATGTAACCGAGTTCTCTGGGATATCACCATTCAAAGCAGCAATTTATTCAAGAAGATTCCACGAAATAACGAATAAGATAGAGTACTTTGTTAAGCCTATAATAATGATGATTAATGGATACGCCTTAGGCGGTGGACTAGAACTAGCTATGAGCGGAGATTTCAGATTTGCATCAGAATTAGCAATGCTCGGACAGCCAGAGATAAACCTAGGTATAATCCCGGGTGGAGGAGGTACACAGAGATTGCCAAGAGTAGTTGGAGTGCCGAAGGCGAAAGAGTTAATTTACACTGGAGATATGATACCAGCATCTGAAGCTCTAAAAATGGGATTAGTAGATAGAGTATATCCACCAGAGAAGCTTGAAGATGAAGTTAGAAAATTCGCCTTAAAGCTAGCGGAAAAACCTCCACTAGCGCTACTAGCAGCAAAATACTCGATACAGCTAGGTAAGGAGACTGACATTTGGCATGGACAATCAATCGAATCAACATACTTCGGATTAACATTTAGTACAGAAGACTTTATCGAGGGGGTAACAGCTTTCCTAGAAAAGAGAAAACCAAAGTTTAAGGGGAAGTAACCCCCTTCTTTAATTTTTATTCTATTTACCTTCGATGATTTCTAGGAGTTAATGTAAATATTCATTACAAGTAATTGTTATTTCTGAATTGATGAAATCTATAGAAAAGATATCGCAAGAAGTTTATAGAATAGAAATTCCCATTCCTATACCGGCATTACGATATGTCAACACATATGTTATTGAAGATGAAGAAAAAGTTATTCTTATAGATACCGGTATGCCGGTAAAATCATCATTAGAAATTTTAGAGAATAGTCTCAACACAATCGGTCTAGATATAAATAAAATAAGTATAATAATCATCACACATTTACATATAGATCATATAGGGGGAGCATACTACATTAAAAAGAATTCTGGAGCATCGATATACTTAAGTGAAAAAGAGAGGGGATACATAGAATACATAATTAATAAACTAGTAAGAGCTAGACAAGATGTATATGAAGAATTCCTATTAAAGACGGGAACACCAATAAATATAATTAAGAAAATAGTGGATATTTTACGTATATCGTATATCTATCCAGATGTATACTCTGATGCTACGCGTAATATCGGACTTTACGATGGAGATAAAATAAGTATTAAAAAGGAAAGTTATTTGAAGATAATAACTACTCCAGGACACTCACCAGACCATATGTGTATATATTATGAAGATAGAAAGCTGTTATTTACAGGTGATCATGTATTACCTAAAATTACCCCAAACATTAGAGCACCGCTTACTGAGGAAGATCCTTTAGATGAATATTTAAGAAGTCTCGATAAAATAAGTGATATACATGTAGAAATGTATCTTCCGGGACATGGAAACCCCAGTAGAACGTTAAAAAATAGAATTGAAGAGTTAAAAAGACATTGTATAGATAGGCTAATAGAGGTAGCAACTGCTATTAGTGATTTCCCAAAGTCGATCTATGAAATAGCTGGAAAAGTAACTTGGGATCTAGATATTCCATGGGAAGACTTTCCACCTATACAAATCTTCTTTGCAGTTTCAGAAACAATGGCGTATGTTAACTACCTATTTAAACGAGGTTTCGCGGAGAAAATTATAGATGAGAATCTTAGTAAGTATCAATTAGTGGGAGGTAAGGATATAGAGGGTATAGAAAAAATTTTAAAAAAGAAGATATTAGGTTTATAATTTATTCTTTAGCTGCTTCAATTATTTTTCTTAAATTAGCTGTTTCAAACACATTTCCAGTGATTTTCATCATTCCACGCATAAAAGCAGCCATAGCATCTAACTCTCCATTTAAAATCTTAAATAACACTTCTTTCTCCATTGATAATGTAGCTATTGATGAATCGTGTTTACCCTTTTCAACCTTAACTTGGCCACCGGAGAACTCTATGTAAAATGGTTCTCCATCTGGAATTTCGAACTGAAATACTTTATTCCACGAAGCCATTTCGTCGCCCATCTTCTCCTTTGCTTTCTCATAAATTTCTAAAAATTTCTCTTTAACTTCATCAATCATTGCTTATCACAAAATTTAATATCGCCTATTCTAGCTTTATTTAATTCTAAATAATATGACTAATTTGTATAAACTATTACTTAGGAAATAATATTATAATGTTTACTTGATTAGATGTATGAAAATTATTAATCAATTTTAATATGAATACTTACAGTGAAAGTATATATATTTTTTATAACTAATTGATTGTTAATTTTAAAGGTGGTGTCTATATTATGAGTAGACAGGTAGCGATTGTTGGTGTCGGGCATTCTAAATATGGAGTTAGAAATGATGTTAATATTCCTGAGTTAGCTTGGGAATCAATAAAGCAAGCGTTAGATGATGCTGGGATAGAGCAGAAAGATATAGATTATTTTATAGTTAGTTGCGCTGGTGGTTGGAGTTCAGAGTTTTTGCCAGCTGTAGTTATTGGGGAATATGCTGGCTTAACTCCTAAAGGTACAGTTAGAGTCGAAGCTGCATGTGCATCTGGTAGTGCAGCTATAAAGCTAGCTCATGATATGATTGCTAGCGGTACGGCTGATATTGTAATGGCGATTGGAATTGAGAAAATGAATGAGTCTCCAACTCCTACACTTATAGAGTGTATTGGTAGAGCTGGAAACTATTTTTGGGAATTTGAAAGTTTTGGCTTGACATTTCCTGGTTATTATGCTTTGCATGCAACTGCATATATGGATAAGTACGGTGCTACTGAAGAGGACTTAGCTAGGGTTGCTGTTAAGAATCATTACTACGGTGCTAGAAATCCTAAAGCTCATTTTCAGAGGGAGATTACTTTAGAGAAGGCTTTGAGCTCTAGATACATTGCTTGGCCATTAAAGCTTTATGATTGCTGTCCTCTAAGTGATGGTTCTGCAACTGTTATTCTAGCTAGTGAAGAAGTTGCTAAAAAGCTAACTGATACTCCAGTCTGGATCGCTGGTATAGGTTCTGCTAGTGGAACTTCAAATATCAGTAGAAGAGAGTCATATACTTCTTTAAAGGCTGCTGTATTAGCTGCTGAACAAGCATATAAGATGGCTGGAGTAGATAGAGAAAATCCAGTTAAGTATATTGATGTTGCTGAAGTTCACGACTGTTTTACGATAGCTGAAATTATGGCTTATGAAGATTTAGGCTTTTGTAAGCGTGGAGAAGGTGTAAAATTAATTAGAGAAAATCAGACTTATATTGGTGGTTTAATTCCAGTTAATGTTAGCGGTGGATTAAAAGCTAAGGGTCATCCAATAGGTGCGACTGGAGAGGGTATGGTTGCTGAATTAACTAAGCAGTTAAGACAGGAGGTTGAGAGGGAAAGACAAGCACCGATTAAAAATGGTGTCGCACTTGCACATAATATTGGTGGAACTGGACATTATGGATACGTAATTATTCTTTCACTATCTAAACCTAAGTAGGAGGTGGAAGTATGAGTGAGAAAAAGAAGACTCAAAAAGAAATGGCTGATGAAGCGATGAAACAATTTTATGAGTTCGTGGAAAGTATGAAGAAGTCTCTCGGTGTACCAATGTTTCCAGACATGAAAACTGGAGTCGCATTATGGTTAGATATAAGAGAATTAACATTTAAATTTATGATTAGTGTCGAGAAGACTCGGAATTTCTTTAATGCGTTAGCAGATGGTAAAATACTAGCTACTAAATGTAAAAAGTGTGGAGAGATATACTTCCCACCACAGGTTGATTGTCCAAAATGTAAGGAGAGTGATATAGAATGGATAGAACTACCTAAGAAAGGAAAGTTACTGACCTATACAGTTATAAATGCAAAGCCATACTCATTTTCACATTACGACGATTATATTGTTGGTGTAGCTGAGCTTGAGAATGGAGTTAAAGTTACAGCATGGGTTAGAGAAAAAGATCCAAAGAATTTAAGAGTGGGGATGGATATAGAACTTAAGGTTGTAAAGAGAAAACCAGAAGAGTATTTAACATATGAACTTGTTCCGATAACTCAATAACTCTCTTTTTTGTCTTCCCCTTTACTTTTCTCTTTACTTAGTACTTGATACTGAAGGGGAGTATATACTCTTTAGCTAGATATACTGGTCTAAACTATTTTCCACGAATTTTTAACTAAAGTTTATATATTCCTTTTTTCAAAGTCTAAAATTATAACTAAAATTTATAAGTGAGATCTTAGTGACCATTATGTCACTATCAAAATACGTATTAATGAGACTAATACATGCAATCCCAACGCTAATAGGTATAGTACTTATTATGTTTATCTTAGTTAGGGTTCTTCCTGGTGATCCAGCTAGACTGATAGCAGGTATGGAGGCAACAGAGGAGGATGTGCAGAAGATTCGCGAGATTCTTGGGCTAAATAAGCCACTACATGAGCAATTTATCGATTATATCTCCTCTCTACTTAAAGGTGATTTAGGAACTTCTCTTAAGTTTGGCACTCCAGTTATTAAAGAGATTATGGCGCGGTTTCCATATACGGTTCAGCTAGCTATAGTGGCGGAGCTGTTTGCTGTATTAATCGGTATTCCCCTAGGAATAATATCTGCTGTAAAGCCATATACAAAATCCGGATATGTATCAACGATAATATCATTGATCGGCTCCTCAATGCCTATTTATTGGCTTGGACTAATGCTGATATATCTATTCTCTGTACATCTTAGGTTATTACCATCACATGGTGCCGGCACTCCAAGGCATATTATTCTACCTGCTATTACCCTAGCTGTATTACTTATGGGTAATATTGTTAGAATCACTAGAACCGCTATGATCGAATCTCTAGAGAGTAACTATATTACAACTGCTAGAGCAAAGGGATTAAGTGAAAAAATAGTTGTTTATCGGCATGCTCTAAAGAATGCTGCAATACCAATTGTTACCATTATGGGTTTGCAGCTAGGGTCGCTAATGGGTGGAGCAATACTGACAGAATCTGTTTTTGCATGGCCTGGTTTAGGACTGCTTCTAGTAGATTCAATATTCTTTCGAGACTACCCATTAATACAGGGTATAATATTGTTCTTTGCAACAGTCTTCGTAATTCTGAACATTATTGTTGATGTTATTTATGCGTTGATCGATCCTAGAGTGAGGGAGTCTCTATGGATGAGAGAACAGAGGTTATAATTGAAAAGTTAAAGAAAGCAAAAAGAGAGCAACTAAAGTTAACTTGGCTTAGATTTAAGACCAATAAGGCTGCCTTATTCTCCCTATATGTCTTAGCTATACTTATTATTATTGCTATTCTAGCTCCATATATAACCCCAGAAGATCCATATGCATTTGACCTTAGAAGAGCACTTGAACCCCCATCTTTAGCGAGTCCCTTCGGTAGAGATGAGATGGGAAGGGATATTCTTAGTAGAGTTATTTTAGGCTCTAGATACTCGATTGGAGTTGCATTCCTATCAGTACTAATTGGTGGTAGCGTTGGGCTAGTATTTGGCTTGATATCAGGATATTATGGCGAATGGGTTGATCACATAATACAAAGAATTACTGATGCTTTACTATCATTCCCAATGCTTTTACTGGCAATTGCTCTTGTATCAGTACTAGGTGTGGGACTCGCTAATGTCGCCGTATCAGTAGGAATAAGCACAATACCAGTATATATCAGGTTAACTAGGGGATTAGTCTTACAGGTGAAGAGTGAAGATTATGTTATCGCAGCTAGGGTAATAGGTAAAAAATCAGGATACATAATATTCAGACATATACTTCCAAACGTAATTTCACCAGTTATAGTCCAATCAACATACTATATGGGCTTAACGATACTAATAGCATCAGGACTAGGCTTCTTAGGCTTAGGTGTTCAACCACCAACTCCTGAGTGGGGAACAATGATTGGTTCAGGAAGGACATATCTATTTAGTAGCCCACATGTAGTTGTTTTCCCAGGATTATTTATCTTGATAACGGCACTCTGCTTCAACCTAGTTGGCGATGGTTTTAGAGATGCTTTAGATCCTAGGGTTAGAGTTTTAGTTAAGAAGGTGAAAATATGAAAGAGAAAATTTTAGAGGTTAAAAACTTAAAGGTTTACTATTTTCTTCACCAGGGAGTAGTTAAAGCTGTAGATGATGTTAGCTTTAGCGTTTATCGTGGTGAAGTTTTAGGTATTGCTGGAGAGAGTGGCTGTGGAAAGAGTACATTAGCACATGCTATTCTTAGGCTTATTAAACCCCCTGGCGAAATTGTCGGTGGACAAATAATATTTAATGGGTATGACTTGCTTAAGCTAAGTGAAGATGAAATAAGAAAAATTAGGGGTAGAGAAATTTCGATGATATTTCAAGACCCAAATACATACTTAAATCCTGTATTTACATCTGGATTTCAGGTTGGTGAAGTATTTGAAGCTCATATGAGCTTAAAGCCCAAAAAGGCAATTGATAAGGTTATCGATATATTTAGGAAGGTTAGGTTACCTGACCCTGCTAGAAGAGTAAATGCATATCCACATGAATTAAGCGGAGGAATGAAACAGAGAGTATTAATTTCTATTGGAATTGCTGCTAAGCCACAGCTACTAATTTTAGATGAGCCAACCTCCGCGCTAGACGTTACAATTCAAGCTGAAATTATGGATTTGTTAAAGGAAATCCAGAGGGATATGGGTATGTCTATGATGTTTATTACTCACGACTTAGGATTGTTAGCCGAGATTTCAGATAGAATTATGGTTATGTATGCTGGTAGAGTTGTTGAAATGGGTGATCGTGATGAAATTATTAATGATCCTCTACATCCATATACGAAAGCACTGTTAAGTTCATTTAAATACTATAGAAAGAAGCACTTACCAGTTATCGAAGGTTCACCACCAAGCCTAATAAATCCACCAAGGGGCTGTAGATTCCATCCAAGATGTCCAGTTAAAACTGATAAGTGTAGTGTTGTTGAACCTAAGTTAAGTTCTATTGATAATAATCGATTTGTTTCATGCCACTTATATGGTGATTACTCATGAAGCCTATCCTAGAAGGTATCAACATAAAAAAATATTTCCAGGTTTCAGGCGGATTTTTAAGTAAATCATCAAGTTATGTTAGGGCTGTGGATGGTGTAAATATATCAATATATCCATCTGAGGTACTAGCTCTAGTCGGTGAGAGTGGATCGGGAAAGTCAACATTAGGACGGGTACTAATTGGTATATCTAAGCCTACTGAGGGTAAAGTCCTCTTTAACGGTAAAGATATTTATTTTCTTAAGGGAGATGAAAAAATTAAGGTAAGACATAGCCTACAAATTATATTTCAAAACCCAGACTCTAGTTTAAACCCGAGAATGCAAGTTCTTGATATATTGGGTGAAGCTGTTAAGGAGAAAAATCCAGAATTATCACGTATAGAAGTTATTGAGCATATAATTAAGTTACTTGAAGCTGTAGGGTTGAACCCAGATCACATATATAAATACCCACATGAGCTTAGTGGAGGTGAAAAACAGAGAATAGCTATAGCTAGAGCTCTAGCCATGGAGCCTAAAGTTATTGTAGCTGATGAACCTGTATCCGCACTAGATGTATCAATTAGAGCTCAAATCTTAAATCTCTTAATGGATATTCAAAGAAAACTTAAGTTATCAATGCTATTTATTGCACATGACCTTGGGATCGTCTGGAACATCAGCGATAAAGTAGCTGTTATGTATCTAGGAAAAATCGTTGAATATGCTGATACTGAAGAGCTATTTGAAAATCCTCTACATCCATATACAATGATACTTCTTTCATCAGCACCTATACTATCAAGCAACTTTAAAAAATTTAACTTAAAGCCTAGAGGTGAGCCTCCAAGCCCTATTAATCCACCTTCTGGATGTAGATTTCATACAAGATGTCCATTTGCAAAAGATAAATGTAAAGGTGTAGATGCTAAACTCATCAAAGTATCTAATAATCACTATACTGCTTGCCCATTCTACGCTAATTTATAAATTTTTATGTATAAAAAATTTATAAAGAGCCCCCTACATATACGATAAATATATAAATCACCAAATTGGAGGTGGGTAAGTAAATTGCATAGACGGCAAGCATTAACAAAAACTGCCGCTATCGTTATTGCCATGATTATTGTCATTGCAATTATTGGTGGTGCCTGGTGGTACATGTCTCAACCTACACCAACACCTACAGAAACTACTCCACCAGCAGAAAAGACTACCCCTGCTGAGGGAACGACCGCACCACCGACTGAAACAGTCACAAGAGATGTAATTCGTGTTGCGATAGGTGTTGATTTAGATACCGTTGATCCACATGGACAAACAACAACAACGGTATATAATGTAATGAGACATGTATATGAAACGCTACTTTGGTTTGATGATGAAGGGAATGTTATTCCGTGGTTAGCTGAAAGTTGGGAAGTTTCTGAAGATGGTTTAGAGTATACATTCCACCTTAGGAAGGGAGTAAAGTTCCATGATGGATCGGAGCTGACGGCTGAAGTTGTAAAAGCAAATATTGATAGATGGTTAGATCCAACTGTTAAAGTCCCAACTAGATCTCAGCTAGGTCCTATCGATCATGCCGAGGTTATAGATAAGTATACTATTAAGATTGTTTTAAAGAAGTCATTCGCACCATTCTTAGCATCACTCGCAGAGTACTTATTAATAACCAGTAAGAATATAATCGATAAATTCGGAAATAAGACTATTACTGAGGTCGTTGGAACAGGGCCATTCGTATTTAAAGAGTGGGTTAAGGGAAGCAAGATTGTACTTGAGAGATTTGATGATTACTGGGGCGAGAAGCCGAAAGTAAGAGTTATTGAGTGGAGAATTATCCCTGAGGCTGGTACTAGGGAAGCTGCACTACTAGCTGGGGACGTTGATGTAACCTTCCAACCTCCGCCGGCAGATATCGAATCTCTAAGGAACAATCCAGCAGTTACAGTGCTAACCCCAGTTACAAACAGGGTAATCTTCGTGGCTTTAATGCCTAAAGGACCACTTAAAAATAAGCTTGTAAGACAAGCACTTAATTATGCTATTGATAGACAAGCAATTGTAGAAAATGTGTTATTTGGGTTAGGGGTACCTGCGGATTCAGTAGTACCACCACATTTCTTCGGATATGCAAAGATGACCCCATATGAATACAATCCGGAGAAGGCTAAGCAACTACTAGCTGAAGCTGGATATCCAAACGGCTTCAAGCTTGTACTTATGCATCCAACAGGTAGATATCTACAGGACAAACAGGTTGCTGAGGCTATACAAGCATATTTAAGCGCAATTGGCATCGAAGTTGAGCTAAAAACTATGGATTGGCCATCATTTGTTAAGGAGTTATTCAAACCATTAAACGAGAAGATATACGATGCTGTACTGATTGGATGGGGACCTGGAGTCGCAGACGCATACTACACGCTATACCCACAGTTCCATTCCACATGTCAGCTACCACACGGGTTGGGATTAGCATATTACAATAACTCATACATAGATGAGTTACTTGATAAATCAACGGTCGAATTAAATCCAGACGTCAGAAAAGAATTATACAAAGAAATAATTGCTTATCTATGGGATGATGCTCCATGGATATTCCTGTACACACAGTGTTCACTACTAGCATTTTCATCAAATCTCAAAGGAGTGTGGATACATCCAGACGGAGAACAGTTCTACTTCTTCTACACATATTTTACGAGTTAAAATAGCCTAGTTCTTTTAAACCCCTTATATATTTTTATGAATATAACTCTCTACACTCCATTTCTATATACTAAAATTTTTAGCTTCATATAGAACTTTATATCGCTATCATATACTTAATGTATATTTAATGAGTAACGAAAATGGTATTTTAAATCTACTTAGTAATCTTATCAGCATTATCACGGTAAATGATCCATTTAGGAATATTAGACCATCAAGAAATGCTGTAGATAGAATAAAGGCTTTAATTGATGAAGCCTTAGATCTTGATTCAAAACTATTTGAAAATAATGGATATTATACAATATATAATATTGTTGGATCTGGCAAACCTATAGTACTGTTTCTTGCACATTATGATACAGTGCCTGTTAACATAAGCGAGTGGATATATGATCCATTTAAGCTTACAGTTAAAGGATCTAAAGCATATGGTAGAGGAGCTGCTGATGACAAGGGGAATATTGTTGCAATAGTCTACGCATTAAGGGAAGTACTTAAGGAGAAGTTTTGTGGTACAATAATCTATGCATTTACCGGTGATGAGGAAATTGGTGGAAGAAATGGTACCTTAGCTTTTAGGCATCTCTTAGAAAAGAAAGGATTATTACCAGATTTTGTTGTTAATGGTGATGGTAGTGGCTTAATACCCATAGTCCGTAGAAGGAACACTTTTATAATCACAATTTCTGTTCCTGAGGAAAAGATAATTGTAAAAGGAAGAAGGGTTGGCGGAATGTTCAAAGTTAGGATATGTGCCAAGGAAACTAGACATTCAGCATACTTTATGCCAGGTGTGGATAGTCACCCATTATTAGCACTTTCAGAGTACCTAAGATATAAGAGGAACTTATTTCTCATAAATTTATCTGGCAGTTGGGTTAAAAGTAACGTGATTCCTAGCTGTGTCATGTTTAACGCTGTTAAGAAAGGGTCTGGTAACGAGTATGAAGTAGACGTATCTTTAACTAAGCTTATAAGGTCTCTAATAATCGTATCGAGGATGAACGTAAAGACGGAGTTAGATAGTGATTATGGCGTAACTATAAACCCAAACATATATGTATACAAAGATGGGGTACATACGATAAAAATTGATGTTAGAGCTATGTCTAAAAAGCTACCAAATACTGTTCATGAGAGAATAAAATCTATCTTTAGTAATATTGGCTTAACAAAAGTTGATATTAAGATCAAAGATGGATCTGGCTATCTATATACTGAAGAGGACTCATACCTAGTCAGACAGGCCTTAGATGTTCAAAAAATGTTATCTCTTGAGGAAGCTGTATGTGAATTAGCAGGAGCAAGTGATTCTAGATTCTTTAGTCCATTAGGAATTCAATGTATAGATTATGGTCCAACTGGTGGTAATGTACATGGACCAAATGAGTATGTTAATATAAAATCCCTTGTAAAAGCAAAGAATTTCTATGCAAAATTAGCTCAAAAAATACTTAAGTAGATCTCTGATCAAAAGATACCCTGATAAATTGCTTTTTATTTACATTCCTCTGGATATTCACCACTAACATAATACTTTCTTAGATGCTTAATCCAAATTGGAACTTTTTTCGGACAAGATTTTACAAATTCTATAAACTTCTCAATTCTATTCATAGTTTCTGGATGGATTCCGTGCTCTATATAACAAGCATCCTCCTCAGCTATTTCCTCCGGTATATTCAACAGCAAAACCAAAAATTCCTTTATTGCTTCATGTTTTCTATAGACTTCCTCGGCGATTTTCTTACCTTTCTCATTTAGAAGTATATACTCACCCTTCTCATAAGAGATATATCCCTTCTTTGATAATTTAGATAAGTACTCTACTACACTAGGCGGCTTTACACCCAGTTTAGAAGCCAAATCCTTCACTCTAACAAAACCCTTCTTTTTAGACAACAAGTATATCATCTCTAAATATTCTTCCTCCCTTTTTCTAACCAATTTTAATTCACCACCACATCTAATGCTTTCAACATATAATTTATTACAATAATATTTTTGTGTTATTGCACATAAATATTTATATTTCACTTAACTTATTGACTTAATTAGGATATCCTAACTTAAGTAGGTGTTCCTAATGAATAAAGAACTTAAAGAACTAAAGCTTGCTAATGCAAGGATTGGTGGTAAATATATTGTTGTTAGAGTTGATGGTCCAGCATTAGTTAAAAGAAGATTATTAGACATGGGTATAATCTCTGGAACTAAGCTAGAGGTTGTTGGCGTAGCTCCACTAGGTGATCCGTTACATATTAAGGCTAGGGGTTATGACCTAACTCTACGGTTAGATGAAGCTTCAAATATAGTTGTGAGGGAGATTAGTGAATGATACCATTACCATTCGCTGGAAATAATATGATTGTTAGAGTAGTATCCATAAATGGGGGTAGAGGTGCACAGAAAAAACTATATGAGCTTGGGATCTACCCAGGAGCAACACTTAGAGTAATAAAATCCTGGGGTCCCGGCCCAGTTATTGTTGAGCTTACAAATATGAATCCAAATTATAGAAGCTCAAGGGTCGTTATTGGATACGGATTAGCTATGAAAATTCTCGTAGAAATAATGTAAGGAGGTATGTATGATGGATGAATGTAACTTCTGTTTTTCAATAAATAATGATGTTTTGTCTAATCTTAGACTAAATGAAAGGAAAGTGAAGATCTGTGTTGCTGGTAACCCAAATGTAGGTAAATCTGTAATTTTTAATGAGTTAACTGGTGGAAGAGCATGGGTTGGTAACTGGCCAGGAGTTACTGTTGAAAAGAAAGTTGGAAAGCTAAATATTGATTCACGTGATATTGAAGTTGTTGATTTACCTGGTGTTTACAGCTTAACCGCATATTCTATAGATGAACTTATAGCTAGAAACTTCATTATCAAAGAAAAACCTGATTTAGTTATAGATATAATTAATGCGTCAAATCTAGAGAGAAACTTGTATTTAACAATCTCACTTTTAGAGCTAGGAGCTAAAGTAATAGTCGTTCTAAATATGATGGATCTAGCCGAAAACTTAGGATATAAAATTGATCATAAAAAGTTATCTGAGCTTTTAGGTGTTCCAGTTATACCAACAATAGCAATTAAAGGTGTAGGAATAAATGAGCTCAAGCATACAATTTATTCTGTAGTTAAGGGTAAGTCGGAGATTAAGGGATTAAATATTTATTATGGTGATGAAGTAGAAAAAGCAATTAAAGAGATAGTTAACTTGATACATAGTTCTTCTGAATTAGAAATAGATTATCCATTAAGATGGTTTGCATTAAAGTTACTTGAGAATGATGATGAAATAGTTAAAGAGGCTAAAAGCCTTAGTATTGGAAATAGAATTCTAGAGCTAGTCTCTGATCTTAGAAGTAAGTTAAGAAGTAAACTTGGTAAAGATGTTGAAGATTATATTATTGAGAAGCGTTACGAACTTATATCTAAAATAGTTAGTGAAGTACTAACAGTAGCTAAGCCCGTAAAAGTTACATATACAGATATTATTGATTCTATTCTTCTCCATAGAGGTCTCGGGATGCCAATAGCACTATCAGCATTATACTTAATGTTTAGATTTGCGTTTGAAGTATCAACTCCACTAATTGATATTATAGATTGGTTCTTTGGAGACTTCCTATATAATTATATTTATAATAGTAGCCTACCAAACCTACTAAAATCCATATTAGCGGATGCAATTGTAACTGGTATAGGCTCAATACTTGTATTTATACCAGTAATAGCATTCTTTTTCGTAGCGCTTGCAATTCTAGAGGATATAGGTTATATGGCTAGGGTAGCATATCTAGTAGACAAGATTATGCATAAGTTTGGTTTAACTGGAAGGTCAATAATACCATTAATTATAGGTTTCGGGTGTAATATACCTGGTGTTATAGCTACTCGAACAATTATAGACGAAAATGATAGAAAAAGTACGGCGTTAGTTGCACCATTAATATCCTGTAGTGCTAGATTACCAGTGTATCTCGTTATAGCCGGAGCACTATTTACAGCATACCAAGGTACAGTAGTACTTAGTCTTTACGTTATGAGTATCGTGACAACACTTCTAGTAGCGCTATTTATGAGGAAAATACTATTTAAGGGAATTTCAACAGGCTTTATCATGGAGCTTCCAGAATACACGTGTCCACTATTAAGTAGCATATTGATTAAGACTTGGGAGAGAACTAAGAGATTTCTATTTAAGGCTGGTACTGTAATTTTCCTAGGCATAGTAGCGCTATGGATATTATCAGTTACTGGCCCAACTGGTTATCTGGGTACAGAAGTATTTGAGGATCCAAGTTTACTAGAAAATAGTTGGATTGGAATAATTGGTCACGGCTTATCATATATATTCTCCCCAATGAGGTGGGGATGGAGAGCATCGGCAGCACTATTATTTGGATTTGTAGCTAAGGAAATCGTTGTTGGTTCACTAGCGTTGCTCTTTGGAGTCGGCGAGGAAGGATTAGAAACTGTAATTTCATCACAGTTTACACCTTTAACTGCATATGCATACATGGCATTTGTACTAATTTATGTACCATGCATCGCTACACTAGCAGCAATTAGAGGAGAATTAGGCCTAAAGTATGCTGTTTTAACTGTAATATATGAGGTTATTCTAGCATACCTAGTCGCACTTCTAATTACAGGTTTTGGATACTTAATTGGGCTAAGGTGAGAATATGAGAAGTATAAAGCTCATCGCTATTATCCTATCAATATTGTATATGGCATTTGGTGTTGTATCACTATATAACTGGATAGTTGAAATTTCCCCAATTAATGCTACAAAATTAGAGAATGTATTTTCTCTGTATGTTCCAAGTGATGTAGGCTATGCAGTATTAATGCTAACAACCGGAACATTACTCTTGTATAGCGTATTATCTAGAGATAATATTCAAAGTATATCCAGCTTATTTATAGGCTCATTACTCGCATGTGGGGGAATGCTCATACAAATATTAGTAGCGGTCGCGAATTATGCTGATGCTTATATAGCTACATTGGCAGGAGAAGAGCTTAGTCTAACAATTCTAATCGACCTGCTAAGACCAGAGGTTATAATTGGAATACCATGTATAGCGCTACTCATAACTTCAATATCTAATATAAAGAAGTTAACCTCACATGGTGAGTAATATATAAGCATACTTATAGTATGTCTTCAGAATATTTATAAGGTGGCTCGGAAATCATGGAAGACGAAGAAATTAAGAAATTACTAGAGAAGAAACTAAGAGAACTAATGAGTAGAAGCCGTGGAGATACAATTAATATGAAAAAGCATGGTTTAATATACGAGGTTACGGATGAAAACTTTAATGAACTAGTTATAAAGCGGTCATACGAGGTCCCTGTTATTGTAGATTTTTGGGCATTTTGGTGCGCACCATGTCTTATACTTGGACCAATTCTTGAAAAAATTGTTAAAGAGTTAAATGGTTCAGTAGTTTTGGCTAAAGTTAATGTTGATAGGTGCCCACTGCTAGTATCACAATTTGGGATAATGAGTATACCAACTGTAATGCTATTCAAAAATGGAAAAGTCGTAGACTCATTTATTGGAGCACTATCAGAAGGGTTGGTTAGAAGATGGCTTATGAAACATATCAAATAAAACAATTTTCACAAAATATTACTCTAATCAATCTTATTTGGTGATAAATAGGGTTCTTAGTAATTTATGTTGATACTATACATTCTCTTAGCGGCTGGTTACGTAATGTAGTTGATCACATGAGCTCCTGGAGCGGGGTCTACAACCTTGATTAGCGCTTTAATACCATAGCTCTTATAGACGCTAGAGATCTTCTCTACAATCTTCTCGTACATATCACTATTGACGTACGGTATGATTACTGATGGTCCAGCGCCACTTAAAACTATATTTCTAACTCCAATACTTGCTAGTTTCTCCTTAAGATCCCTATAACATGGTACTAATGGTTCCCTATACGGTTCAACAGCTTCGTCACATAATCCCTCACATATACGTGATATATCACCCTCTATTAGCCCGGAAAATAGGATTAGTGTTCTTCCAACATTTCTTACAGCTTTCCTTAATTCAATAAATTCTGGGATAACCTTCCTAAGTAGCATCGTCTTTTTCTCTGGCATCCTAATCTCTGGAATAGCAACTATAAATGATGCATTTACCTTATAGCTAACTGCTTTCACAGGGTTAAATGAATATATTATAGCTAAATTTCCTAGTAAACTTGCAGCTACGTTATCATAATGTGGTGATCCTGCAGAAACCTCCTCAGCTAATCCAGCAATTTCAATAAGTCTATTATCATCAAGATTTAGGTTCAGACCCTCGTTAATCGCTTTTACTGTTGCAGCTGCAGTTGCACCGCTACTACCCAATCCTAATCCAACTGGTATCCCTTTAATAATCTTAAGCTTAATATCAACTTTACGGTTTTCTAAGTATTTTTCAAGGATAATTTCTGCAGCTCTTTTTCCTGTATTCTCTTCTAGAGGAACGTAATTGCCATATGGACCCTTAACGTCTACTATTTTAACCACTCCAGAACCACTCTCGTTTATGGAAATAACCACTTCATCGTAAAATGCATTGTGTGCTAATGCAAGTACGTCGAAGCCTGGCCCCATATTTGCTGAACTCGAATAAGCTCTAACCTTAACTACCTTCATATCTACTCACCTACAATCCTCCTTATATACTGTAAGACGTCATTGGGATCAACGACTATCCTCTCACAGTATCCGCCCTTTACAATAATTTCTGGATCCTTCAATGCATGTCCGGTAACAACGCATACTACTCGGTCATTCTTCGAGATTTCGCCAGAGTTTATTAGGGATATTAATCCTGCTAAGCTAGCTGCACCAGCCGGTTCGCTACCAATACCAACGTATCTAGCTAGTATCTTTTGAGCCTCAATAATATCTGAGTCAGAAACATCTATGATGATACCGTTAAAAGCTTTAACCATATTGATAGCTTTTCTCCAGTTAACTGGCTTTCCAATTCTAATTGCAGTAGCTATAGTATCCGGGTTATCGATAAATACTGGACTTGATAAGTTGTTTCTCCAAAACTTAGCTAAAGGAGCTGCTCCCTCAGCTTGGACTCCAGCAAGTCTAGGTAGGTGGTCAATTAACCCTAGGTTATATAGCTCCATTATACCTTTACCAATTGCATAAATATTCCCAGCGTTACCTACAGGAACAACTATCCAATCAGGAACGTCTCCGAGAAATTCTATTATTTCATAACCAATTGTTTTCTGTCCTTCTAGTCTCCAAGGATTAATAGAATTCAGTGGATATAGAGCTTCACCATTACCTATAACCTTTAAAACCTGGGATAGTGCATCATCAAATGACCCATTTACCTCAAGAATATGTGCACCGTGTAACATTGCTTGTGCAAGTTTCCCTAGAGCTATGTTTCCGTGAGGAACTAATACAATACATTTACCGCCAGCTCTAGCGACATATGCAGCTGCAGAGGTAGATGTATTTCCAGTACTTGCAACAATAAATGTATCTATGCCAGCATATCTAGCTAAGCTAACAGCTAGAGACATCCCTCTATCCTTAAAGCTTCCAGTAGGATTTGCACCCTCAAACTTCACATAGACATTACTGGTACCTAGAAAATCCTTGAGCCTTATAGCTTTTACGAGTGGTGTACATCCTTCTCCAAGTGATATGATCTCTAAGCCCTCTGGAATGGGTAAAAGTCTCTTATATCTCCATATAGACTTCTCTTGATGCCCAATTCTATCCCACGAGAATTCCCCTTTATACTCAATAACTACCTCGAGAAGACCTCCACATTTTTTGCACAAAATTAACAGCGGGTCTGGATTATACTCCTCTTTGCATTCGATACAACGTAGAAATACACGTTTTTCAAGAAAAACTAACTCGTTTCCATTTGGACTGCACCCCTTTCTGAATATCTTAATAGAAAGAATAAATGAGTTTTATTATATAAATTTAATTGAAAAATTCTCATAAGCTATCTGATTAAAATCATACTTTTTAAGGTAGTTAAGTGGGCAAGCAGGGTCTGCTGCTAATGGATTCCCCGTTATTAGATATGCCCTAGACCTACAGCCTCCACATTTCTCTCTATACTTACATGATTTGCATGGCTCCTCAAGATTATTTCTATCTCTAAGCTTATTTAATAGCTCATTTTCATTCCATATCTCCAGAGCTGGTTTCTCTAATACATTACCTATATTTACTTGAAGAAAGACACATGGCCATACGTTACCATTCCACTTAACATAGAACATTCCTCTACCAGCTATACATCCTCTAAATAGCCTACTTAAAGGAGAAACTTTTTCTGATAAATATGCGAAGTACTCGGGTAATCCTATAGGTACAACAAGTGTTTTAAGATCTTTTTGAAGAGAAGCAACAGTTTCTATTACCCTGAGGAATTCTATAGGAGTTAAGGCTATATTCTCCCTTAATGCACCTCTTCCAAAAGGCTGAAATTGATATAGAAGCACCACACATGAGCCTAATTCATCAGCTAAATATAGAAGCTGTGGAAGCTCGTGAAAATTTAGTCTTGATAAAGTGATATTTACCTGTAAGTAGAGACCTTCTTCTACCGCATTTTTCATTCCTTCCATTGCCTTATTCCATGCACCACAAGTTCCACGGAACTTATCATGAAGTTCAGGTTCTATAAAATCTAGACTTACAGCAACCCCTGTAATGCCCAGAGATGAAAGTTTTTTAGCAGTCTCCTTAGATATAAAAGTTCCATTTGTTGCTATTGTTATTTCAAAACCTACATCTCTAGCATACTTAATTATTTCGTAAATATCTGGTCTAATTAGTGGTTCTCCGCCAGATAAAACCAACATTCTAAACTCTGGTACGGTTGCTATGGAATCTATCATCTTATATACCTGTGATAGCGGAGGATCCGCATTAAACTCTCCTCCCCTAACCTCACAGTGAATACAATTTAAATTACAACGCCCCGTTACCTCAAGCACTGGATGAGGTTCATAGCCAAAACATCCTGCAAACTTTGCGCCAGCAGCAACCCTAAGTAAATTTCCTAGAGACTTAAGCCACCGACTCTCAAATTTCCAGCCAGTAGCTATTTTGAAGGCTAGCGCAATAGCTGCTTGTCTAGCAATAAGTGTAGGAGGGTCGTAGAAAGGTGGAACTTTCCGATTTAGTGAGTTTGCTGCCTTATATCCTTTCACTCCATTTTCCCCTAACATGGTATTATAAACAAAAATATTTTTTTAAAGATATCGCATTTACGAAAACTACATGTATTAAGTTAATATAACATATAACCATACCTCCTTTAAAAGACTTTTAAAAATATGTAACTTTACCGAGAAAAACTCCTAGTTATATTACTTGAAAACATGACTTCTCTTGAAAAACTTAAAATATTATGTTTAGGAAATTATTACCTTAGATTAGATTGATATATAGTCTCTACTAGCGGAGGCTACTTCGCCAAATATTGGTGGGTTAGAAAAATGGTTAAGTTAGATGTATGGATTAGAGTTATAAGAGCAAAGTTCTTTCTAGCAGGGATTCCCTCTGTCATTTTAGGCACAGTTATTGCTTGGTACCAAACTATGACATTTAGCTCACTATACTTCCTATTGATCCTCCTTGGTATTATTCTTGCGATGGCTGGTTGTTACACTTTTAATGAATATTTTGACTTTAAAAGTGGTGTAGATACTGCTGTTAAAGTAGAGGATATGACTCCCTTTAGTGGTGGAAGCCGCGTACTTCCTGAAGGCCTTATTCAACCTTCTTCCGTATTTAAAGCTGGTCTTGTCTTCTGGCTACTTGCATCTGTAATAGGAATTTACTTAACATTAGTAAGAGGATGGATTATACTTCTACTTGCTTTTGCTGGCCTCTTTACAGGAGCGTTTTATACATCTCCTCCATTTAAGTGGGCATATCGAGGATTAGGAGAAGTCCTTATCGGGATAACTTATGGTCCCCTTATAACACTTGGAAGCTACTATACCCAACTTATGACGCTTCAGCCATTAGAATACGTTATTATACCCTCCCTAATACCGGGTCTCCTTATAACAGCTGTAATCTGGATAAATGAATTTCCAGATTATTATGCTGATAAAAAAATGGGAAAGAAGAATTTAGTTGTAAGACTAGGGAAAGCAAAGGCAAGTGTCGTATATGCTATCTTGCTAATTGCTACTTACATACTGTTGTTAATTGGAGCCCTACTACAAATACTTCCGTTCAGCACACTAATAGTATTACTAACACTACCAGTAGCATATAGGAATATAGTTATTGTTAGAAAGAGTTATAGTAATTCTCAAAAACTTATTCCAGCGATGGGTGGAACAATTTTTCTCTTTATCTCTGTAACATTTCTCTTAGCTCTAGGATATCTATTAGCTACTGTAGTTTCCATATAGACATCTTTTGATACTTAATCTTATTCTATGAGAATTTCTCTTTATGTTCGACAGTGACTTCTAGAAGTCTCCTGAATTTCTTACAGAGAATTAATAAAAATGGATCCGGGGGTTGTATTCTTCATTACACTCGATATAGCATAAAAAATGTGTTTATAGAAAAATTAGCTCGTTTTCATCACATCATACATCTATAGATCTTAATAATAAGAAGAAATAAAATATATCTCAATTAGATTTAGTCAAAAGTAATTCTAAAATCCACAATTTGAATATCAATTAGTAAAGTGAGTTTTCTTAAGCTTATTATGATTTCACTTTACCTAAGTAACAGATTAATAATACTGATATTAGTGCAAATATCGACCCTATGATATAAGGTGGTTTATAGCTTCTGTATATATCCGCTAGTAATCCACCGGTAAATGAAGAAAGAGAAAGTCCTAATCCACACATTAATGTCCAGCTTCCCATAACAGAACCGACAACTTCCCATTCAAATAAATCCTTAACTAGAGTTGCATATAGTGGCCATATCATTCCATAGCTAACTCCAATGAATATAATTGGTATAGCTATTGATAATGTAGAAAATGTTATTAATAGCAGCCCAAGCATCAACATTACATTACATATGATAAGTGAGTAGTACGTACCAATCCTACTTGTATATAGTGATGTAAACAATGAACCAGCTATCGCTATAATACCAACTATGCCATACAGTAGTGTAGCTAGTGAATATTCAATACCTAGCTCAAATACGGTATATGCCTTAAAAAATGTTAAATGTATCATTATAGCGAATGATGTTAAAGCATATGATAACCCACCAATCAAAAACCTTTTATTCTTCAATACCTTAGTAAATGATCTAAAATGATTTAGCAAGCTATAACTATTAGTAGTTTTTACTTCTTGTTCATGTGTTAACATCGTTGTTGGTGTAGCTATAATCAATAATGATAAGCCCAGTACCATCCATACTCCACGCCAACCAACTGCAGAAATTAAGTAAGGAAGAATCAAACCTATGGTACTCCAACCCAGATTACAGCCGACTTGAACAATACCCAACACAAAACCTCGTCTAGATGGATATGTTTTTTGACACCACACTACTAATGGAACCCAACCTATAGATGCTCCAACACCAACTAAACCAAAAAATACCAGGCTAGAAAGATATGAATTTGTTAATCCCATCATAAATGTGCCTATACCCAAAAACGGTAAAAAGGAAATAACTATTTTCTTTATACTCTTTATATCTGATAGAAAACCAACTACTATTGAAAATATAATGTATAATATAAAGAATGATGTGTATACTGAACCTGCTTCAGTATTCGATAAGTTCAACTCTACCATCATTTCAGGCAATAGCATTCCATATGTATACCTAATCCCAAATGCATAAAAGGTAATAATAAAAGAAGCGATAACTACTAGCAGCTTACTTCTAGACATTAAAATAAGAATATGAAAAGAGAAATATATCTAATAACTTCATCTTTTTAATTCCACTTAAATAAAAAAATTTAAGAGTGATTACTTTCCTTTCCAAACAGGTTTTCTCTTCTCTAAAAATGCTCTAGCACCCTCCTTTTGATCCTCGGTACTGAATAACCGTGAGAATACTTGTGCTTCATAGAGAAATCCTTCGTCTAAACTCATGTTTAGTGACGCATTTATCGCGTCCTTAGCAGCTGCTATAATAACAGGACTTCTACTTTTAATCTTCTCAATATACTCATTTACAGTCTCTAGTAACTTATCCTGAGTAACTACTTTGTTAACTAATCCTAATTTTTCTAGCTCACTTGCAGGAACCATTCTTCCAGTAAAAATTATTTCCTTAGCTTTCTTTTCACCTACTAATCTTGGAAGACGCTGTGTTCCTCCTCCACCAGGTATAAGTCCAACTTTAACCTCTGGTTGACCGAAAAGTGCATCTTCAGAAGCTATAATTAAATCACAAGATTGTGCAAGCTCGAATCCAGCGCCAAGACAATAACCATGTACCAATGCTATCACTGGTTTAGGCATATCCCTAATAACTTTAGATATTACTAGAGCTGTACCTACCTCTTTCATGAATTTTAAAGCGTCTTGAGGAGTCCACTCAGCAAATGATCTAATATCTCCACCTGCACAGAAAGCTTTTCCAGAACCCTTGATAACTACAACCCTAATATCTTCATTACTAGATGCTTTTTTTAACGCTTCTATCAACTCCTTACGCATCTCATAATCTAAGGCATTATATCTTTCAGGATTATTAAGGGTAATCCACGCGACTCCATCCTTCTCCTCATAAATTATACGCTTAAACTCAGAGGCTTCCATAGTAAACACCCAAAATTATAAATTAATTCTCTAACGGTAATTAAGTTAAGGTAATACTAAAGTTGGTTATAATAAAAATAGTTGGGTTTCTATACTTTCTCTAAGAAGATATATCCTAGGTAGGTATCCTCTTCAAGTTTTACCTTAATCTCCTTCTCTTTATACCCTGGATATTCAAGTTTAATAGTATACTCTTGTCCTGGCGATAATCCCTCAAACTTAAATGTACCAAAGAAATCTGTATTTGTAGTCATCAGCTCTTTTCCTTCATTACTTACTAACGTCACCTTAACGTTTTCTGCACATTCATCAGTATCTTTAAATGCTACACTTCCAACTATAAAACATTTTGTCATTAAATGGAGGTTTAGATAATACACATTGGGACGTGTACCATATTCTGGATGAAATACTTCGGCTTTTCCAGATTTTACTATTTTACTAACCTCTGAATTGGGATCATCTAGGTCACCAAACATTAGGGCTCCTGAAGGACATGCCTCTACACATTTTGGCAATAAACCCTTAACCAACCTATGGACACAAAATGTACATATCTGAGGTAACTGCTTCTCTTCATTCCATGTAATTACATGATATGGACATGCTTCTACAATCTGTTTCTGTCCCTTAGCTTTTTCTGGATCAATAATTACTATCCCATCATCCCGCTTATACACAGCGTTATTTTTGGCTGCTTTTACACATGGTGGATCATCGCAATGCATACACATAATTGGCATATAAACAACCTTAACAACTGGATACTTTCCTCCCTCCCTCTTAATTAGAGTAATGAGGTTTTGTCCATGTTTCTGTATACCAGCTGAGTATGGATAGTAATCATTATTCCAAAACTCATCTTTACATGCTATGAAACAGTTGTAGCATGCAATACATTTTGATATATCTATAACCATTGCCCATTTAGTCACTTGAATCACCCTCCCACTTCTCAACTTCAACTAAACAAGAGTTAGGGGCCATTCCACAAGCATTTTTAGATAGGAAGCGGGAAGGTGTTAGTAGATTAATGCATCCTCCCTTATCAATAGCTTTCCCTGGTTCACCTAGTGGTTCGTATATTGCTGAAGCCTCATAGGAATGTACTACACCTGGTCTAACCCTTTCAGTAACCTCAGCGATACATAGCACAGCTCCTCTATCATTATATACTTTAACAATATCTCCATCCTTTATACCTCTCTTTTCAGCGTCTACAGGGTTAATTCTTATTATCCAGTAAAGATGACCATCTGGCCCTTTCCTTCTATGGTCTGGAATGTCATTTACCCAAGTATCCTTACCATCATACTGGGTATGGAACGAATACCTCGGATGTGGCGATATTAACTGTAATGGATACTTCTTTGCAAGAGGAGTTTCATGGCCCTCCCAAGAAGGAATATATTTTGGAATAGGTGGTCTCTCTGGATCATTTGGATCAAATCTCTTTAGTGTTTGAGCCTCAAACTCTAGTAATCCAGAAGGTGTACCTAGCCCATGCTCGTCTGGAATACCCATCATTTTTCCACCTGGGAAACCAGTATCTGGCGTATCTTTCTTCCTTCCCTCTGCAAACCACCTTAACGCAGGTGTAGACTTATATGGCTTTGGAATAGGAACTACAAAGTATCCTTTCTTCTTGAATTCCTCCCAAGAGATATACTTCGGTAAATCACTTACTTCAAACATCCTCTTAACCCAATCCAACTCCGTCATTCCATACTCTGTATACTTATCATAGAAACCTAATCTCTTAGCAACCATAGCAAAGATCTCGTAATCTGATTTAGATTCTCCTAATGGTTCAATGCACTTCATCTGTAGAACTATTATACGGTGGTTTGAAGAATATGATAGATGTGGCGTATATCCGCCTGATAATCCCCATTCACCAATATCCCATCTTTCGAAGTTGGTACATGCTGGAAGGATTAAATCTGCAAATTTAGCTTCACCTTCAAACCAGATTGCTTGACAAACTACAAACTCAAGTTTTGGACTTCTATACATTCTAACCCATCTATTAGTTTCAGTCATTGTTCCAATGTATGATGTTCCATATCTCCAGAACATTTTTGCATGTGAAAATCCATCAGCTGGATACTTATACTTCATAAACTGGGCTTCTGGGAATTGTCCACAGAATCCTTTTCCACGCCACTCTACTGGTGGATTAAGAACTGCTTCTGGAAGTATAAGTCTATTTATATGTTGTCCTTGAGGAGAGTTTATTGTCCACTCAATAGGAATTTTCACCATTCCCCTCGCTAATAAAACACCACGTGCACAAATTCCTCCCTCAGCATAACCTGGGAAATAGAAACTAGCATTATATGGAACACCACCCGTTGTACCCCAGATATTTCGTCCAGGCTTACCAAGTCCCTGCATAGCGGCTAATAGAACCATCATTCTAGCCCATTCATGTCCATATGCAGCTCTGCATGCTCCACCCATACCGCCACGTCCACATGCAAGCATAGTTCTTCTCTTAGCCCATTCTCTAGCGAGAGCTCTAATCTCCCTAGCTGGGACATCACATTTCTCAGCCGCCCATTCCGGAGTTTTTGGAATACCATCTTCCTTACCGAGAATATAATCTCTCCATTTCTCAAATCCTATAGTTCTCTTCTCTATATATTCCTTATCATATAAGTCCTCCTTTATCCATACATACGCAATCGCTAGTGCTAAAGCAGTGTCGGTGCCGGGCTTAGGTGCTATCCATTTATCCGCAAACTTCATTGCCGTCCAATTATAGAATGGATCGATAAACACCATTTTTACGCCTAAATCCTTTAACCACTGTCTCCAAATAACTGACTCATAACCGCCGTAAGTTCCTAGAGTAGCGTGTGGATCACAAGACCAGAAGACTATCATTTCACAATATTTCAATGCATCTTCAAGTAAATCATATTGTTCTGGAATACCTAATCTCCATGAAAAGCCCCAATGATGCATAGCACCCCAGAACCATCCCTCCCAACTATCTGGATTATGATCCGCATATGTAGCTCCTAATATAGCCATAAAACGATTGTATGCGCTTAATCTATACCCTATATTCCCCCAATTATGGTGTGAAGACGCTGTAGTTATAATAGCGGGAGAACCATACTTCTTAATAATTCTCTCAATTTCACTTACAAGAATATCTAAAGCCTCTTCCCAACTAATCCTCTCATACTCTGATTTACCCCTATTTTCAGGATGTCGAGGCCCGTCTGGATCGAAATCAACCCTCTTCATAGGGTAAAGAATTCTATTTGGTGCATAAATCCTCGATCTCTCGGCTAAAACGTAGCATGGAACACGTGCTATTCTAGGTGGAGAGAACTTCCTACCTCGAGCCTCAATAACCCACGATTCAGGGTCACTCTCATCTAATTTTAACGGCTCAATTCTAATAATCTTTCCATCCTTTACATAGACGAATACTGGTCCTTCATTAGTACAATTTGTATATCGAATAGAACCATCGTCCATCTTAACGCCAAATTCACATCCACACATTCTCCCACCAAAGAGAAGGTATCTAAGCTAAGAAAGTTCACAATAATTCTATTTTTCATATTTTCTTTAATAATCCATATACATATACTATGAATTTGTATTTATGATACGTAGAATAAATAAGTAATAGCTGGAAAGTTTATTTTTCTTAGTAGTATATAAATATCTGTTTTTACAATATAGCTAGAGCTTGATAGTACTTAATTATCAAATTATCAAAATTAAAGTTAAAAAATACCAAATAAATTAGTCTTCACAATTGTGTTTGATATTAAAATATAAAAAAATTAGGATTATAGGACTTTTACCATCCTTTTTCAAGTATTATGCATCCGTATGAACCATATGCCCCGTATGCAGTAACTACTCCTATATTCAGTTTCTTCTTTGCTTGTCTAGGTCCAGCCTCCCCCCTCAATTGCCTAAATATTTCATGAATCATTATTTGTGCTTGACACATAACAGCTTCTCCGAATGAGGATGTTCCACCGCTTAAATTAACTGGTAATCTTCCTGTATGTCTAATTTCACCATTCCTAATTAACCTATCTGTTTCCTCCCTTTCCCATCCCATTATTTGATCAATCCAATTTATTGTATGGAATGTACTTGTGTCGTGACATTCAATTATATCTACATCTTCAGCTGATATTCCAGCAAATTTATATGCTTTTTCAATAACCCTTCTCCATTCAGTAAATGGTGTTTTAGCGCTTTTACCTCCAGTTGCATATGATCTTAGGCGTGGCATAGGCTCTCCATATACCATACTTCCAACAACAGATGCAGCTATCTTAACAGGTTTATCAGTTATTCTCTGAGCTGTATCCATATCAGCAACTACACATGCACCAGCTCCACTGCTTGTAGCACATATCATATATAGATGTAGTGGACTACATACAACGGGGGAGTTTAGTACTTCCTCAACTGTAAATACCTTCTTGTATCTTGCATATGGATTTAATGCTCCATACTCACTATGGATTGCTTTAACAATAGCCATTAACTCCTCAATATCCTCAATATCTTTCCCCATTTCATACGCTCGTCTCCTTGCCCACATTGCCCAGTAGGCTGGGTTCGTAACTCCGACAGCCTTAACTACGGTAGCTGCGAGGTCATGGTCTAAAACTGATTGAGCAGCTAAATAAAATCCTTTTGGAGAATTATCTACACCAGCAACCAATACCCTTTTAGCTGTTCCAGATTTTATCATAGAATCAGCCACGGCAAGTGCTATTGCACCACTAGCACAGGCTGCAGATACATTAATAGCTTGAACACCATTTACACCAATCTTCTCAGCGAGCCTATGTGCAAAGTGCTGGGCGCTAGTAGTAATATATGATGGGCTATCAAATGGAATAGCTGACGTATTACATATTATTGCATCTAAGTCAGCCGGTCGAAGCTTAGCCTCCTGAAGAGCTTTAACAGCCACTTCAACTAATCTATCTATCATAAGTGGTGTAGGCTCTCCAGCCTTAACCCACTCTGTTAACGCTACACTAACAACGGCACTTTCAGCCACTTTCCTCACCTCCACTAGCAGGCTCAAAGAAATAAGTTAAGTAAATATACTCCTCATCTTCATATAGTTTATCAATTTTCAACCTAACTCTCATACCGATTTTGAGTTTCTTTTCATCAGTTTCTGTAAGTCTACCAACAACAATTATTCCTTCAGGTAACTGTACTGCTCCAACTGCATAAGGTCCTTGATGGAAAGATAAGGGGCCTCTTAAGCTATAATGATGTATTGTAAAGGAGTATAAAATTCCCTCTGTACTTAATAGGTACTCTTCAGGTGGTTTACTATGGTCACACTCTGGATTATTACATGTAATTGATTTTGGAAACTGTATACTTCCACAAACTGGACACTTACTACCTATTAAGCGAGGATTATCACTTGGCCATGTAAAGAGACCCTCTACAATCGGTATAGCTTTCTTACTCATATCAATAGGAAAATTTCAAAATTGTATTTAAATATATAATCTAAACTACTAGCTGTGTTAAATATTGATATCGATAAAATATTAAATATAAATATCAGAGTTCAATATTACTTAATGAGGTGGTTCTATGAAGCTAGTTAAACTTGATGAAGCAAAACCATATGAAGCTTCTGGACATTTCGGTGTAGTTACACTAAGATTACAGCATAAAGATATTAGTGGAGTAGAAAGCTTCTGGGTGGGGCTTTCACATTTCCTACCAGGTGGCGGAGCTGAAATGTCTGCATCTACCCATGAAAGGGTCTATGTAGTACTAGAAGGTAAAATTGTAATTAAAACTGAGGATGGAAAAGAGATTGAGCTAGGGCCCCTCGATTCAATATATATTCCTCCAGGAGAAAAGAGGGCAATCTTGAACAAAACGAATTTACCTGCTACAATGTTAGTAATAGTTGGTGCATCGAAAAGGGAGTAAAAAGAGGAGGGGTATCTACACTATAGTTATATTTTATCCTACTACGATTAATCCTCCATCCACATATATTATTTGTCCTGTTATAAAGTCTGAAGCTGGGGATGCTAAGAATATATATACTCCAACAAGATCGTCTACTGTAGCTATTCTTTTCAGTGGAACACTTTCAATATACATTTTTAATCGCTCAGGATTACTTTCTGTAGGTCTAGCTGCTCCAGTACCGGAGACAAGGGCAGGAGCTACAGCATTTACATTAACACCATAAGGAGCCCATTCAGCGGCTAGCTGCTTTGTTATCATATCAACGGCAGCCTTTGTAGCACAGTAACCAACATTTCCAGGCCATCTAGTAGCTCTAATTCCTCTTACTGAAGATGTATTTATTATCTTACCTTTTCTTTTCTCAATCATAATTTTACCAAATTCCCTACACGTTAGCATTACACCCTTAACATTAACGTCAAATAATGTATTCCAGTTGTTCACGTCTATCTCGGTTGCAGGCATCTTAATATTTACGCCATGTGCGTTTACAAGGATATCTACGGTTCCAAATGTATCTACAACATTCTTTACTAGCTGCTTTACACTATCTTCACTTGTAACATTAACATAGAAGGCTTCAATTTCCCCACCAACTTCGTCTTTAACCCATTCTATAATCTTCTTTGCTCGATCCATTGCTCGCCCAGCTATAGCAACTTTAGCACCATACTCAACAAATGCCTTTGCAACGTGTTTCCCTATACCTCCAGTACCACCTACGACAACAGCAATTTTATCGTCTAATCTAAATAAGCAGTTTTTACCCATAGCATCACCCAGATAAAAAATACTAATTACGTATTAATTTAAAAAATAATTTCCTTAATATTTTTTCGATAAATAATGTCAAAAATAAAAAATTATTGGGTAAAAAAGTTTACTTTCTAACTAGTGCTACAAGTCTAACTAGTGAGGCGTCTCCACCTATCCACTTTATTGGAAACGCTACAATTACGCATCTCTTTCCAGTTACCTTATCTATATCTCCACCAGCCCTCTCTATTCCAAATATACCATGTGTATAGAGTATCCTATGAGTAGGCTCCCAATACGGGAAATCCTCATAAACATCTCTTCCCGTCTTCTTCTTATACTCTTCAATCAACCATGGAGCTAAAGGTGGATAGCCACCAACACTCTGAACAAGCCTTGTTCCCAATGGATGATCAATCGCCTGTTGATCTACAGCTACACCTTTTACCCTCTTCTTTACAAACCATTCAGCAGCCTCTTTATACAGCCCTGGAGAGTAACAGAAATATCTGGTATTATCACCATAATATTTGTGCCACCCAGAATTTATAACTACAATATCATTCTCCTGTATTTCAGGCTTAGCTTTCTCTAAATCCTCTGGCGTAATAACTTCCCACTCCTTCTTAGGTATTGATACAACAACACCCTCCCCAATAAACCTCTCTAATGGAATCTGGTCTATAGATGGGAAGCCCTCCTCAACATGTATAGGTGCATCTACATGAGTAGCCATATGCATGGTAGTACAGATCTTATGAGCAAGTACACGATCCCTAGCATGAGAGCGTACCCTTATTATTTGAGGATTTTCAGCTGCAAAAGGCCATGTAGGCGCCCCCTCCCAAAATGGAACTGTTAAATCAACAACTTCTATTTCGATACCAAATACTCTTGCAATCGGTTTTGCCAGACAGTCAGCAGGAGTGCCTAAGAGCTCTCTAGGTAACATTCCATGAGCATACTCAGTGTAAAACTCCTCAGCAACCTCCCTTAACTTTTCCTCACCCATTTATAATCACCAAAATCGAAAATTAAGTGATATTTAATATAAAAATTTTATTGAATTCACATAATCATATGTCATAAAAATACATGATAAGTACTATACTAGCTAAAATTCTCATATCATTCTCCTATAGAGAGTTTATAAAAATAATGTTTACCTAGAAAAATTAGTTTTGGAATATTATATTAATCCATACTTCTTAAGTATCTCTTCAGTATGCTGACCAACTATCTCAGCTGGCTTCTCTCTTACTTCAAGCTTTATTTCTGAAAACCTTAAGAATGGTCCAGGAACCTTTACCTTCTTACCTTTATACTCAATCTCTTTCAATAGTCCCTTATACACTACCTGTGGATGATTCACAACTTCAGGTATCGTACGTACTGGTGCACAAACAATTCCACCTTCAACCAACTTTTGATATAAATCATTTGTAGTAAATTGAGTAGTAACTTTTTCTATTTCATCATGAAGTTCTGCTCTATATTTAGCTCTTCCCTCCTTAGAACTAAATCTTTCATCCTCTAGTAAATGCTCAATATTTAATAGCTTACATAATGTTTGCCACGCCTTATCTTCAAAAGCCGCTATAAATATGTATGAATCCTTAGTTTTAAATGCTTCATAAGGAGCGCCTACAACTGGACTTGCAGATCCAGCTCTCTTAGGAATATTTCCAGTCATCGTATACCATGCAATCCAATAGCCCTGTACATGAATAGCTGCATCGAAGAGTGATATATCTATCCTTTGTCCTTTTCCAGTTTTTTCACGATACATAAGTGCTAGTAGTATAGCATATGCCGCATATGCACCAGTAATAGCATCTATTATTGAAGATGGAATTCTACATGGGGGGCCGTCAGGCTGACCTGTTAAATCCATAAGACCGGTCTCAGCTTGTATAATTGCATCCCAAGCAGCTTTCTTCATATATGGACCTTCCTGGCCATACCCAGATATCGAACAATAGATTATCCTTGGATTAAGTTTACGAACTGTCTCATACCCTAAACCTAATCTCTCCATAGTCCCAGGAACAAAGTTCTCTACAATAACATCAGATATTTTAACTAATTCATAGGCTTTCTTCCTATCCTCCTCAGTCTTAAGGTTAAGAGCAATACTCTTCTTATTCCTATTACATGCGATGAATACGCTTTCCTCCATCATAGGCCAGTGGCGAGCTCTATCACCTCTACCAGGAATTTCTATCTTTATTACTTCAGCGCCAGCATCAGCTAATAATAAGGTACAATTAGGACCGGCAACCTCATGTGTAAAATCTAGAACCCTAATTCCCTCTAAAGGTAACATAAATATACCCACCCCACCTATCACATTAAAATATTACTACTTAATAAAAGAAATGGCAATTAATAAATTTTAGAATATTTTTTATATTCTTTAAAGGTAAAGGATAATAGAACCAATTAATTTATTTTCAATATTCAACTAGAAAATTTACTAAAAGGCGGAAAGGGGGGGAATTCCCTATTCCAAAATTAATTGATTTTAATAAAAGTAATTTATATGATATATAGAGGGCTTTTTAAAGTTACGTCTAAACAGCATCTTTAATAGTTTCCCTTTCTGAGGAAATGTTATATAAAATACTTATTTTTTTTAGCTAAATTTTATAACATCTAATGCCTTATATATTTAACTAGGTCTAGTATAAAAATCATACATGAATGTATTAATAAGTATTTGATTTTAAGGGTATAATCTTTATAAACTGAACTACAAACATTTTTCTGGTGTATAGTTTTGACTGAGGAATCTAAGGTTAATCGACGTGATTTCTTAAAGTATGTTGCTGTTGGTGTAGTATGTGCAGCAGTTGCAGGGGTGGGAGGGTATTATTACGGTAGACAGGCAGCACCAACAACTACAGTTACAGTAACTGAGACAGTTACTGGAACTCCATCTCCATCCCCTGTAGAATCTCCATCTCCGACTCCAACTGAAATATTTGGAAAGAAGGAGGTTAGGATAGGAGTTGTTGCACCATTGGCTACTCGTCAAGGTAAGGTTCAGGAGAATGCTGCGAAGCTTGCAGCTGAAGAGATTAATAAAGCAGGTGGGATATTAGGTTTACCAGTTAAAATTGTTGTTGGTGACACTAAGTTAGATCCAGACACTGCTGTATCAGAATTTAGGAGATTAGTTACTGTTGAAAAAGCAGTTGCAATGACTGGCGGTTTCTCAAGTGGTGTTATGTTTGCTATGATGGAAGCTATGGCAGAGTTAAAGGTACCATTCCTTGCTGACACATCATCACCAGGTCATCCTGCAAAAGTACATGATGAATACGATAAATATAAATACTGGTTCAGACTCCAGAATAACGGTGCTACATTCGCATGGGATGCCGCTGATATGCTAGACATGCTTGAAAAGAAAGGCTTCGACGTCAGTGAAATATACATTATAAGAGATGAGCATATCTGGACTGATGCTGTACTTAATTATTTCAAGCCAGAACTAGATAAGAGAGGAATAAAGATTGCTAAAGACGTTAAGATTCCAAGAGGATATTCAGAGTATGAGCCACTACTCTTAGAAGCTGCAAATATGGGTATCCAGGTTATCCATCCAATAATAGCAATAGCTGGTACAGGTGATATACTAGCTAAGAAGTGGGCTGAGCTTAAGAAGCCGGTATTAGTAGCTGGAAATGATATTAGTGCTCTAGACCTAGAGTTTTATGAGAAGACTGGTGGTGCAGCTGAAGGTTATATATTTGAAGCTCATGGTGGTGTTGTCTTGACGGCGCCACCAACTGATATGTGTAGACGTTTCATCGAAAATTACACTGCTAAATATGGTTATCCACCAGAAGCTCATCAAGGCTACGTCGCCTACGACGCAATATATCTATTTAAGATTGTTATGGAGACTGCATATAATGAGGGTAAGAATCCATTCGACCCAGATGTCATCGTAGAAATCCTAGAAAGATTTACACCTGACAATCCAATTACATTAACAAGAAAAATAGCGTTCTATCCACCTGGCGATGAGAGAAAGTTTGATCATGACATGGTATGGGGCGACGACTATACAAGAAACTGGATTTCTCAGTGGCAAAACGGAAAGCAGTACGTTATCTGGGGTAAAATAAAGAATGCAGATATGATATTACCTCCGTGGTGGCCTAAGTAAAAGATAATAATTATTTAACCCCTCTCAATAATTTTTATATATTAAAATTCTCTATATATAAAATATTTATTCAAAAAACTAAAAATATCCACTATAGAAAGTATTATAGTATAAGGCAGTTTCCCGGAATATCTTTTCCAAGGGGGTATTCATGGCCTCAATAACCGATTTAATAATAATATTATTATACGGAACAACACTGGGCGGTATTCTTGCACTCATGACTTGTGGCTTCACCCTTATCTTCGGTGTTTCTCGAATCCTTAACTTTGCTCATGGAGCTTTCTTCATGCTAGGAGCATACTTTGGCCTTACAGCTATGAGTTACCTTGGACTAGGCACCGGACCATCTGTAATTGTAGGTATGCTAGCGGTTGGTGTTTTAGCTCTAATACTCTACTATCTTACGGTATCACCTGTAAGACATAACGAATCGATGGCTATAATTGTAACACTAGCGTTAGCATTGATAATTGAAAACTTTATCTTCCTAATATTCGGCGAATACGGAATAACTTACCCTTCCCTTTTAACAGGGACTCTAGATGTATTTAATGTAACTATTACATATATGAGGATAATCGCCCTCGTAATATCCTTACTATCATTAATACTATTATCAGTATTTATTAGTAAAACTAGGATGGGTATGGAGATAGTAGCTGCATCTCAAGATCCTGAAGCCGCTGAGTTAATAGGTATAGATACAAATAAAGTATTAGCTTTAACAATGTTTATTTCTGCCGTCTTAGCTGGATTAGGAGGTGTATTATATGCACAGATTTATTCTGCAAATCCACTCTTCATACTTAAAACACTCATTTATGCCTTCGCAATCGTAATTCTCGGTGGTTTAGGGAGTGTTAAGGGAAGCATAATTTCTTCATTTATAATTGGTTATATCTTAACTGCTACGATAATGTTCTATGGTGCTAGATGGTCAGAATTTGTCTCATTATTAATTATAATAGCTATTTTGATAGTTAGACCCTATGGTCTATTTGGTGTTAAAGAATGAAGCTAAATATTTATGAACTCTTAAAAAAGCAGCTTAAACTTGAGACGTACGTATTTATTGCAATTTTAGTAATTATGGCCGTCATCCCTCCATTTATTCCTAGCGCTCTCATATACCTCCTAGGATTAACATTTCTATTCATCATACTAGCTACAAGCTGGGACTTAACAACTGGTTACACAGGTCAATTAAACTTAGGACATACTGTGTTTGTAGGTATTGGAGCGTATACTGCTGCTTTACTTCAAGTTCCAGAGAGACTTGCAGGTACACCTTTAGAGTTCATAGCTAGTATGCCTAAAATACCAATTTGGATAGATATGTTAATTGGCGGTATCTTAGCCGGAATATTTGGGTTAGTTATAGGTATAATTACCTTAAGGCTTAAAGGATGGTATTTCGCATTAGTTACTGCTATCCTACCACTCGTATTTGTAGAAATCACGCTAGTTTTTAGAGAAGTTCTTGGTGGTGAGGAAGGATTTTCAATAGGCTTTGAAAATGCATTAGCACCTACAACAATAGAAAAATATTACCTTTCCCTTATACTTATGGCTATATCCGTTATTATTCTACAAATTATAATTAATAGTAAACTTGGATTAAGATTTATGGCTATAAGAGATGATATAGACCTTGCAGAATCTATAGGAATCGACACAACAATATATAAAGTAATATCCTTTGCAATAAGTTCCTTTTTTGCCGGAGTAGCTGGTGCAGCAATAGTACACTATAGGCTTATTGCCTGCCCTGACCTATTCGATATACCGTTAATGCTACTAATTATTTTATCTGTAGTTATAGGTGGGCAAGGAACGCTTATAGGACCGGTCATAGGAGCAATTATTGTATATTTACTTAAGCATTGGTGGTTAAAAGCACTCGTACCAATGTTAACCTATCTATACATACCAATTAATGACGATATCATCCTATACATGATCCTGATAATTCTAGCTATACTCTTCCCTGAAGGAATTTGGATGAAACTAAAGGATTTATATAAATCTGTAATTGTAACAAAAATTGTAGCTAAACGCACTTAAATTTGCTCGAAATACTCTTTCTCTACTTCTCTTATAGACTCCACATCTCCCTCCCTAGTTATCTGCCCTTTAACCATCACATATACCCTATCTGCGAGTTCGAAAGCTAATTTTACATTTTGTTCGATTAAGAGCATCTCTATACCCATACTCTCCTTAATTCTCTGTAAGGCATTTCTAAGCCTAAGTAACACGATCGGCGCTAAACCCATTGAAGGCTCATCTAACATTAAGAACTTTGGTCTCGCCATCAACGCTCTACCTATCGCAATCATCTGCTGCTCTCCACCACTAGTATGCTTAGCTAAATGTTTTCTTCTTCTTTCAATTTCAGGGAAAAGATCGTATATTTCCTCAAGTCTTTTTTCGATATCTCCACCTCGAGCAGCTATTCTCAAATTATCCTCAACAGTCATGTCTGGAAATAGTCTTCGTCCCTCTGGACATACAGCAATTCCTAATCTACTCCTCTCATAAGGCTTTAGCTTTGTAATATCTCTACCTATGAACTTTATTGTACCATCAGTCTTAACAAGACCCATTATCGATCTAAATAATGTTGTTTTACCTGCTCCATTCGGACCTATAATCGCTACAGTCTCTCCTTTATCAACATGTAAATTTATTCCCCTTAAAATTAGCGCTTTCCCATAATACGCTTTTAAATTACTAACTTCTAGAATTCTCATTTTTCAACACCCAAATAAGCCTCGATAACTCTAACATCTTGAACTACTTCCTCAGGAGTACCGGTACTTATAATTCTACCAGCATTCAAAACAATAACCCTATCAACCTGAGTAAATAACTCCTTAAGCCTATGCTCTATAATCACCATAGTAACACCCATCTCCTTAACTCTATCAAGAACTCTACTTAACTCTGTAGATTCCTTAAAAGTTAAACCTGAAAATGGCTCATCAAGTAGTAACAGCTTTGGGTTAGTTGCAAGTGCCATACCGATATTCAACATCCGCATCTCTCCTGGAGGTAAATCACCAGCTAAGTAATCTCTTTTTTCCCAAAGACCTAACTCCTTTAGAATTTCATCAACATTATCACTAATTACATGAATATTATCATAAACAGAAAGGTTCTTAAAGACCTTAAGTATCTGGAAAGTTCTAATCATTCCTAACCTAGCTAACTTATGAGGCTTCATTCCAGTAACATCTTTATTATCATAAATTACTTTACCGGAGGTGGGTTTTAGAAATCCAGTTATTACATTGAATAATGTTGTTTTACCTGCTCCATTCGGACCTATAATACCCACACTCTCTCCTTTATCAACCTCAAAGCTAACATCTTTAACTGCCTCTAGCTCACCAAACTTCTTAGTTAACTCAACTGTCTTAAGTATAGTCATCATAAAATATTAAATCATTCAGTTATTTTAAATATTATTTTGTTATTAAAATGTTTGTTTTTCCTATTAACCATTATCAATTATATATCAACTAGTATTAACAGAATGTTAACATAAATGACTAAATTATTTTCCAGATATGATGTTTATATTCTTCGTAGGAAAATAATGTAGAAATATGAGTAATCTATACTTAATATACTTAATATACTTAACTAGTCTTTATTCTAAAACTATAAACTCTGTAATACTTCATGTTAATATAAATATTATGGGGAGAAGCGTATATTCTCGTAATTGTAATATGGATAAAAATATATATATTAGGCTATTTTTCTATTATCATCAATGGAGGGAATAAATTATGACTGAAATTATAGAATTCCGTGGTAAAAAGTTACCATTTGATGAAGATGGATATTTAGAAGATCCTACAGTATGGGATGAAGAGATAGCTGAATTCATAGCTGAGAGAATAGGTCTTGGGGAGAAGTTTAGGCAATATAAAGATGAATACTTAAAGGTACTATATTATATGAGAGACTACTTCTCTAAGTTTAATATTGGGCCACCATATGCAATGATACTAAAGAAATGTAAGATTTCAAATGAAAGATTCTATGAGTTATTCCCAAGGGGACCTGCTGAAGACGCTATTAAATTAGCTGGTTTACCAAAGGCAGCAGCTGCTGGCTGTTAAAACGTTCTCCCTCCATCACTTTTTACTTAAAAGTCAATATCTAAGGGACCAACCAATAAATTATATATATCCCAAATTTATTTCTTCTTCTACTTAGATTATCGTTATAGGGGTGTTTAATGAAGTTAGATTTTAGTCATCCAGGTAAAGAGTATGCATTAAAACCAACATTACTAAAAACTGCTCAAACACTTAATCTACCATATCCTAGAGAGTGGGATTTACAAAACTTAAACTTACCACCTAACTGGAAAGAGATATTTTTAAAGGAACTTGCAAAGGTCTTAAAGAGATGGAGGTCCGTTAGACTTTACTTGGATATCTGTGTTCATTGTGGCGCATGTGCGGATAAATGCCATTATTTCCTCGCTACACTAGATCCTAATAACATGCCTGTAAAGAGATCAGACTTACTCAGAAATATCTACAGAAAGTACTTTACTAAGTGGGGTAGATTAGCTGATAAACTTAGTGGGAAGGATGTCGAGTTGAATGAAGATTATATTAGGACACTATACATATATGCTTATCAATGTTCTATGTGTAGAAGATGTGCTGTTTTTTGTCCATATGGTGTAGATAATGCAGATATAACAATGGCTTCTAGAGAAGTATTAT
>Ga0190367_1000172_pt1 | contig 50362 bp, 55 predicted proteins | sample 4872181011_MG_FD_171838 | JGI IMG/M metagenome (GOLD analysis project Ga0190367, IMG submission 171838) | Hydrothermal vent microbial mat bacterial communities from Southern Trench, Guaymas Basin, Mexico - 4872-18-10-11_MG | ecosystem: Environmental > Aquatic > Marine > Hydrothermal vents >... | reverse complement strand
CCTTCCAATTACTGCTTCACCTACAGGAATCTGTGCAATTCTTCCAGTCCTTCTTACGATGTCACCTTCCTTTATGTGCGTATCCTCTCCCATAATAGCTATACCAACATTGTCCTCTTCAAGATTAAGTGCCAGTCCATAAATTCCACCAGGAAATTCTACCATCTCCAAAGCCATAACATTTTCAAGCCCATGAACACGGGCAATGCCATCTCCAACAGAGATGACAACGCCCGTCTCACTTAAATCAATCCTCTTTTCATAATCCTTAATTTGATCCCTAATGACCTTGCTTATTTCTTCTGCTCTTATCTCCACCATTACCTATACTCACCCCTTTTTATAGATTCTTTCAGCCCTTTAAGTTGGGCTGTTATACTCCCATCAAGTATAAGATCACCTATCTTTACTATTACACCACCAATTATAGATTCATCTACTTCTACTTCTGGTTCTATCTTCTTAGAAGTAAACTTTTCAAGAGCTTTTACAAGCCTCTTTAATGTCTTCTTCTTTATAGGCTTTGCTGTTATAACCTTTGCCTTTACAATTCCAAGAACTTCATACATGAGCTTAGTATAGTATTCAACAATCTCTTTTATGCTGCTTATCCTTCCTCTTTCTAAAAGGACTCTCAGGAAGTTCTTTGTGATCTGAGAAAAATTCGTCTTTTCAAGGATACTATCCAAGACCTTCATCCTTTCATCAACAGAAAATACAGGACTTGAAAGCACATAAAACAGCTCCTTATTCTTTGAACACAGATCAGCAAATTCTTTTATTTCTTCTCCATACTGTTTGTAATTTCCATCCTCTTTTCCAATCTCTAAAAGTGCCTGAGCATACCTTTTTGCAATCTTTGAGACCTTCAACTTATCCTCTCCACTTTTTCTATAAATTCTTCAACAAGTCTTTCTTGATCATCTTCTTTTATAGAAGATGCTATCAGCTGCTTTGCTTTTTCTGTAGCAAGCTCAACGATCTCATCTCTCAGCCTATCTTTTGCCAGCTGTATCTCTCTTTGAATAGCCTCATCAGCCTGAGCCATAATCTGCTTAGCCCTTTCTTTTGCCTGAGCTATAATCCTTTCCTTCTCCCTTCTCCCTTCTTCTCTAAATTGCTCTATTATCTCCTCCCTTTTATCTTCCATCTCCTTCAGCTTCTTTTCCAATTCAGCCACTTTTTTTTCAAATTCTGACTTCTGTCTTTGAAGTTCCTCAAACTTCTTTCTGATCTCCTCTCTTCTTATAGCAAAGAAGTCTTTTAGATTCGTCCTCTTTATAGCTACATAAAGTATTGCTAACATGACTCCAAAGTTCAAGATCCTGTATAAAAAGTCCATAAAGAGAGTGGTCTCTTCTGAAGGAGCTTCTTTTGCAAAGCATACAGAACACATGATCAATACAAGCAGATATCTCATCTCTTAAACCTTCCTTCCAAGGACTTTTTCTGCAAGTTCCTGAGAAAAGATGTTTATGTCTCTTTTAAGCTCCTCTTTTATTTTACTTATCTTTTCTTCTATCTCATTCCTTGCCTTTGAAAGCTTTTCTTCTACAGTATTGTAAGTATCCTGTAAAAGCTTCTTTTCATATTCTACTGCCTGCTTTTTTATGTTTTCTCTTTCACTCATCCCTATCCTTCTTGCCTGTTCAAGAAGCTCTCTAACATCCTCTTCCTTCTCTTTTATTTCCCTTTTCATGTCTTCTATGTTCTGAGTTAACATACTTATCCTTCTGCTTCTTTCAGAAAGTATATCCCTTATGGGTCTGTATAGGATCCTGTTTAGGACAAATAAGAGCACGAGGAAGTTTATGATCTGTATAATCAGTGTATGATCCGGATATATCGTCATAACTTTTTACCTATCAAAATACTTTGCTCGGCTTTTACAAAATAAAATTTTATTTGTCAACTATTTTAAACCTGATTATTCTCAAAAAAGATTCTGCTTTGAGACTTGCTCCTCCTACAAGGACTCCATCTATGTCCCTTTCTGCCATAAGTTCATCTATATTTTCAGGTTTTACACTTCCACCATAAAGTATCCTTATGTTTTCAGAAACCTCTTTTCCAAAGTTCTCCTTTATCCAGTCCCTTATATAACCGTGAACCTCCTGAGCCTGAGAAGGGGTTGCTGTATGTCCTGTCCCAATTGCCCAGACAGGTTCATAGGCAATCGTGAAACTTTCAGGAACATGTTCTAAAAGCTTAAAAGCACCTTCAAGCTGTGTCTTTATAATGGAAAATGTCTTTCCTTCTTTCCTTTCTTCAAGTCTTTCTCCAACACAAAGTATTGGATAAAGTCCTATATCTATGGCAGTCTTTATCTTTTTTGCTATTTCATCATCTGATTCATGAAAGAGTATTCTCCTTTCAGAATGCCCTATAATCACATGTGTGCATCCTACATCTTTGAGCATAAGACCTGAGACAGCTCCTGTAAAAGCACCATTCAGCTCCCAGTGCATGTCCTGAGCACCTAAGAAGATCTTACTTCCCTTTACTGCCAGACTTATAGGATAAAGAAATGGAAAAGAAGGAGCAATAAGGACATCTCTGTCTTCTATGTTTGATATACCAACAGATATTTCTTTTGCAAGTCTTATAGCTTCTTCCAGACTCAGATTCATCTTCCAGTTTCCAGCAATAAGTGGTCTCCTCATTTTATATTCTCCCTTCTTTTTGTGCCATATATATCGCAAGATCTATCATCCTGCAAGAATATCCAAATTCATTATCATACCATGCAATGATCTTTGCCATATCTCCTATTGCCATCGTAGAAAGTGCGTCCACAATAGAGGAGTATGTTGAACCGTTGAAATCTACAGATACAAGAGGCTCTTCACATACAGAAAGTATTCCTTTGAGGTATGTATCAGCTGCCTCTTTAAAACTGCTGTTTATCTCTTCCACTGTTGCTTTTTTGCTCAGCTGGACTACAAGATCAACAACAGATACATTTGATGTAGGAACTCTTATTGCCATTCCATTAAGCTTTCCTTCAAGTTCTGGAAGGACCAAAGATACCGCTCTTGCAGCTCCTGTAGTCGTAGGAACCATTGAAAGAGCTGCTGCTCTTGCTCTTCTAAGATCTCTGTGAGGGGCATCAAGAAGTCGTTGATCATTTGTATATGCATGTGTTGTTGTCATAAGACCTTTTTCTATTCCAAACTTTTCCATAAGGACTTTACATACAGGAGCAAGACAGTTTGTCGTGCATGAGGCATTGGATATTATATGATGATTTTTTGGATCATATTTTTCGTGATTCACTCCCATGACAATTGTTATATCTGGACCTTTTGCAGGAGCAGATATTATGACTTTTCTTGCTCCAGCCTTTAGATGTGCCTCTGCCTTTTCCCTTTCTCTAAAAAGTCCTGTGCATTCAAATACGATATCTACTCCAAGCTCTCCCCAAGGAATTTTTGAAGGATCTCTTTCTGTAAAGATCCTTATCTTTTTTCCATCAACCACAAGTGAATCCTCAGTATGAGAAACATCTGCCTTAAGTCTTCCATGAACAGAATCATACTTCAGAAGGTGTGCAAGTGTTGCAGCGTCTGTTATGTCATTTATTGCAACAAATTCAATCTTATCATTACCTATTCCTGCTCTCAGGACCATCCTTCCAATCCTTCCAAACCCATTTATTCCTACTTTTACTGGCATGCCTTACCTCCCTTAATTTTAATTCCATAAGAATAGCATCTTCTTTTGTATCAGTATAATACCCTTTTCTTATCCCTACCTTCTTGAAACCAAACTTTTCATAAAGACTTATAGCAGGTTTGTTTGAAGGTCTTACCTCAAGCCATATGCTTGCTATATCTTTATTTATAGCCCAATCTATTAGTTTATCAAGAAGTAATTTTGCCATTCCTTTCCTTCTCATATCAGGATGAATTGCAAGATTCAGGATGTGAATCTCGTCTGCTACCAGCCAGAAGCATATGTATCCTATTATCTTTTCATCCTGAAATATCCCCCATATGTGAGAAGAAGGATTCATGAGCTCATCCAAAAAATGGATTAAATTCCAAGGTGTTATAAAAGATCTTTTTTCTATTTCCAAGATGTCTTTTTTTACCTTTTCAAACCTTTTTCTGTCTATCTCCAGGATAGAGATCATTCATTATGAAAGAAGCTCCCCTGCAAGTGTTATTCCTCTTATACCAGCCTGTTTTGCCTTTTTACTCAATTCCTCAAGAGAAACTCCTTCCCTGTCCTTTGCTATTGCTATAATCATTGGAAGATTTACACCTGCAAGTACTTCAACCCTTCCCTTTTCCAAAAAAGGAAGACTTATATTGCAAGGTGTTCCTCCAAACATGTCTGTAAGGATAAGGACACCATCTCCATCATCAAGCTCCTTTATCTTCTTAGATATAAGCCTTATAAGCTTTTCACTTTCAACAGCTTGAGTAATAGAAACCGAATCTATTGCCTCTATCTTTCCCAAGATAAGCTCAGCAGCATTTACGAGCTCTTCTCCAAGCCTTCCATGAGAAACTATAAGTATCCCTATCATACGGAAATCTCTTCATCTGCTTCTGTTATTATTTGATAAACCTCTTTTTTTGTCTTTGCCTCTATCAGTCTTTTACGAAACTTACTATTTTTAAGTAACTTTGCTATCCTTGCAAGTATCTGAAGATGAAGTCCAGAAGAGTTTTCTGGAGCAACAAGTAGGAAAAAAAGATGAACAGGTTTATTGTCAATTGCTTCATAGTCTATTCCTTTTTTGCTTCTTCCAAAAGAAAGAAGTGGATTCTTAAGTCCTTCTACCTTTCCATGTGGTATAGCTATTCCGTCTCCTATTCCTGTAGTTCCGAGCTTTTCTCTTTCCATAAGGACTTGAACAAGCTTTTCTTTATCTAAGGAAGGTTCATGTCTGCAGATCACTTCTGAAAGCTCTTCCAATACCTCTTTCTTATTACTTGCCTTGAGTTCAAGTATTATGTCATCTTCTTCCATTATTTGTGAAAGCTTCATGTTCTGACCTTTCTAAGTCTGTATTAATCCAAGGTTTCCGTTCTTTTTTTTGTAAATAACATTTATCCTGTTTGTAGCAGAATTCCTGAATACAAGAAAATCCTGATCTGAATAATAAAGCTGCATTGCAGCTTCTTCAGGATCCATTGGTTTTACTTCTATCTCTTCCACTTCTATTTCAGGCTGTTCTGCAAATTCTTCTTCAGAAGATATTTCTTCCTCTTTCTGTGACTGTCTCCTCCTTCTTATCTTCTCCATAAACTTTTTTACTTGCTGTTCTATGTTATCAGCTATCTGATCAATTGCAGCATACATGTCTTCTGATTGTTCAGTTGCATTTATCCATGTTCCATTCAGATTTAGAGAAACATCTACCTGATGTCTGAATTTTTCCACACTTAATACCACATGTGCCTTTGCAGGAAAATCTATAAGTCTTTCTATCTTGGAAAGCTTCTTGATTACATAATTCTTCAAGCTATCAATTGGTTCTGTATGCCTAAAAGTTACTTTTATTTCCATAAATTCCCTCCTTTAGTATTCTTTTCTTTTTTTTGATGAAGGTATACCCATCTCTTCCCTGTATTTTGCTATTGTCCTTCTTGCAATCTTTACATTGTATCTTCTCTCAAGTATCTCTTTTATCTCCTGATCACTGTATGGTCTTCTTTTATCCTCATTCTGAATTATATTCCTGATGTATTCTTTTACTGTCTTAGATGAGATATCTCCTCCTGAAATGGCATTATTAAAGAAAAACTTTAGCTCAAATATACCCTGAGGTGTATGGACATACTTATTAGCTGTTACTCTGCTTACTGTAGACTCACTCATATTTATGTCTTCTGCAACATCTTTTAAAATTAAAGGCTTTAGATGAGATATTCCGTGATCAAGGAACTCCTTCTGAAACTTCACAATGCTTTTTGTTACTTTATATATAGTGCTCTGCCTCTGATAGATACTCTTTAGAAGCCAGATTGCAGATCTTAGCTTCTCCTTCAAATAAGAAAACTCCTCCTTGCTTAGTCTTTCTCTGTTCTTTAAAAGCTCTTTATAATAAGGATTTATCCTGAGCTTTGGAAAATCATCCTGATTCAATACTACCTCATATTCATCTCCAACCTTTACCACATATACATCAGGGATTATATATATAGGCTTTTCATCAAAGAAAGAACTTCCTGGTCTTGGATCAAGTTCTTTAATCACAGAGACAGCTGAAATAACATCATCTAAGGTCACAGAAAGCTCTTTTGCTATCTTCTCAAAATTCTTCTTTTCCACATCTTCAAGATAATCCTTTATTATTTTTTCTACTATGGTCCCTCCAAGATTATAGACCCTTGCCTGAGCAAGTAGACACTCTTTTATTGACCTGCTTGCTACTCCTGGAGGATCAAAGTTCTGGATTATCTTCAAGGTATCCTCTACTTTATCCACAGAACAGCCAACAGCTTTTGCAATCTCTTCAAGAGACGCTTCCAGATATCCATCTTTATTAATGTTCCATATTATGTGCATTCCTATGAGTTTCTTTTCGTTGTCTAAATCAGTCAGCTGAAGTTGCCACATGAGATGAGAATAGAGGTCTGTTTTTGAAGCAGTAAAGTTTTCAAAAGAAGGTATTTCTCTTTTTCCTGGATTCAAGAATCTTTCTCTGTCATACCAATACTCATCTGAATATTCTTCAAGATAAAAATCCCAACTTGCATCCAAAAATTCTGTTTCATTTATTCCAAGTTCTAAAAGCTCTTCTCTGTCAGGCTCCTGTTCTTCAAGAACAGGATTGCTCCTTAATTCTTCTTTAATTAGATCTAAAAGCTCAGTCCTTGAAAGCTGAAGGAGTTTTATAGAAAGCTGAAGCTGAGGAGTAAGGATAAGCTGTTGTGTCAGGTTAAGAGTTTGTTTCAGTTCTATCATAATCAATATGAAAAGTCCTCTCCTAAATATCTCTTCCTTACTCTTTCACTTTTGACAATCTGTTCAGGTCTTCCATATTCAAGCAATTTTCCTTCATCTATAATATAAGCATAATCACATATACTTAAAGTCTCTCTTACATTGTGATCAGAAATCATAATACCTATTCCTCTATTTTTCAACTGTCTTAAAATCTGCTTTATATCATTAACTACTATTGGATCAACTCCTGCAAAAGGCTCATCCAAAAGCATAAATGCTGGTTCTCTTATCAATGCTCTGGTTATCTCAAGTCTCCTTCTTTCTCCTCCAGAAAGAAGACCTGCCTTTTGTTTTGCGAGATGAAAAAGATTCAGTTCCTCTAAAAGTTCTTTTACCTTCTTTTCTTTTTCTTCAACTCCAAGGAGTTCAAATATCATTAAAAGATTCTCTTCTACAGTAAGTTTGCGAAATACTGAAGGTTCTTGAGGAAGATAACTTATTCCTTTCCTTGCTCTTATGTGCATTGGAATATCTGTTATGTCTTCATTATCCAGGAAGATTCTTCCTTCATTAGGTTTTAAGATTCCGACGATCATGTAAAATGTAGTTGTTTTGCCTGCACCATTTGGTCCCAAAAGACCTATTATCTCTCCTTTCCTTAGATCTATATCCAGCCTATCAACCACTTTTTTTCCATTAAATACCTTTACAAGACCTCTTGCATAAAGCCTTTCCATACTATCTTTTCTCCTTAGGAAATATAACAGCCTTTACCTGCCTTTTCTCAGAACTTTCCACAATACTTCTGTTCTGCTTTAAATAAATTATGATCCTTTCTCCTTCTACAAAATCCTTTCCTTTCTTAACAACTGGTTTTCCTGTAAGTATTATCTTCTCTTCTTTTTGATAATACTCTGCCTTATTTGCCATAGCCATCCCTTCCCCTCTGTATATCTTAACATCTCCTATAGCAACAATCTTTTTTACTGAACCCTCTTTTGCATAATATACCTTCATCCTGTTGCAGCTTATTCTCAGATCTCCTTTAGTAGCTATTACATTTCCTTTAAATACAATTAACTTCAGCTCATCATCTATTTCAAGCATGTCAGAGTGTATAATTATGGGAAACTGAGCTGCATATAAACAGCTATGAATAAGAACAAATAATCTAAGAAACCTTCTTAACTGAGCTTTCCACATCTGAAATTACTTTTATTTTTTTGTTTTTTATGTCCAAAAAGAGTCCTTTTCCTTTAATAACAAAAAAAGGTCCTGATATTTTTACATAAGAATCAGATACACCCTTTCCTTTTTCCTCATAAAACACGAGGTCTTCTGTAAGAAGCCTATATCCTTTATAAACCAAATCAACAGGACCTTTAAAGTATATAACTCTCTCCTTTTTCAGATATCTTCCTTTTTTTCCCCTGAGTTCAAGATCCTTTTTTTTGTTTGAGTAAAAACAAAGATGGAAGTCATAAAAAAATACAGTATTTCTGTCCTTAGAAAACTCTATTTTCTTTGCCCTAAGCTCCCACCTTATATTTTTCCTTGGCTCTTCATAACTATAGCAGACATTGTTAAACTGGACGGCATAAGAAGGAGAATCTTTTTCTTTATTTTTCCTTACCTCTTTTTTCTCAGACCTTGTTACATAACAAAAAATCAGACCTGCCAGGATGATAAAACCAAAAAAAGTCCATCTTTGTCTTATCCTTAAATTCATTCTCTAACTATGTAATAGATCTCCCTTAATTTCTTTACAAGTGGCTTTAATTCGTCAAGTGGAAGAGAATTTGGACCATCACAAAGAGCCCTATCTGGATCTGGATGAACTTCAAGGAAAACACCATCTGCTCCTGCTGCAACAGCTGCCTTTGCAAGATAGCTTACAAATTCTCTTTGACCAGAAGACCTATCTCCTGCTCCTCCTGGAAGCTGAACACTGTGCGTAGCATCAAATACGACAGGATAACCAAAGCTCTTCATAACAGGAATACTTCTCATGTCTACTACGAGATTATTATATCCAAAAGTAGTTCCTCTTTCTGTAAGTATTATTTTTCTGTTTCCAGCAGATTCTATCTTTTCCACGACATTTTTCATGTCCCACGGAGAAAGAAACTGTCCTTTTTTTACATTTATAGGAAGTCCTGTCTTTGCAGCAGTTATAATAAGATCTGTCTGTCTGCAAAGAAAAGCAGGGATTTGTATGTAATCCAATACCTTTTTTGCTTCTTTTACTTCTTCTTTACAGTGAACATCAGAAAGGACTGGAAGTCTAAATCTTTCTTTTACTTTTTTTATTATCCTGAGACCTTCTTTAAGTCCTGGTCCACGATATGACCTATGAGAAGTCCTGTTTGCTTTATCATAGGATGTCTTAAATATTACAGGAATGCTGAGTTCTTGAGAGAGATCTTTCAGAAAAGAAGCTACTTGTAATGTAATCTCTTCTGTTTCTATAACACATGGACCAGCAATAATGAAAAATTCCTTCATCTTTGAAAATATGTATTTAGAAAGAGTTCTATTTCTTCTTCTGTTATGTCTTCAGGAAAAGTTTTAAATACTTGGCTTATATTGTAAAGCCTGTCTTTCAGTTCTATCCTCCTTTTTATCTTTATCCTGTCCATATCAACCAAAAAAAGCTTTTCATCCTTTATGATTATATTTGTAAGCTTCAGATCACCATATATCAAGTTTTTGCTGTGGATGTATGAAACAAGCCTTGCTGTTTCTTTTATGAGATACTTCCTGTATGCTGAAAAAGGTGAAAGTCTTTTCAGTAAAGGTCCAAGGACATTATCTCCAAGATCTTCCATAATTATAAAACCTCTTTTTTCTTTTATCCATGCAAATACCTTAGGAACAGGTATGTCCCTTTTCTTTAAAAATATACTGTTTCTCCAAGATATTGCATCTGGTCTAAATATCCACCATGGACCAGGCTTTTTAAATTCCTTTACCACATAACTTCTTTCTCCTTCTTTTACCCTTGAAAGCTGTCTTTTTTTATCTCTCTTTAAAACATCCCTTCCTTTTTCCATATTTTCCATGTGTTTTTCTATTATCTTCTCTACAAGAGAAACAGAAATTTCTTCAGAAAGAAAAATCTTTCCAATCCTTGATTTAATCTTTTGCATCACTAAAGTAGATCTTTCCTTCCTTAATTGAAAAAAATTTTACTGGCTGTTCAACTGCTTTATAAATTTTCTTTAAATCTTCTGTTTTTATCCTGATGCTTTTTGTATGAACAGCAGGATTAAACATAAAATATTCATGCTGAAATATCTCTTCATCCACATATATTGGAATCTCTGGGTTGAGATAACCAAAAGGAGGAATTGCTCCTATTTTACAACCTGTTATCCTTTCTACCTCTTCAGGTGTAGCAAACCTTATATTTTTTGTTCCAAACTCTTTTTTGAACCTTCTTGCCTTTATTTCTTTTTCTGCTACTGTTACAATAAGATAAAATCTTCCTTTTGCATGAAGTATTATATTTTTGCTACCAACACCTTCCCATCCATGTTCTTTTCTGTATCTTGCAGATTCATCACATGTTAAGACAGGAGGATGTTCAATTTCTTCAAAATGGATGTTTTGTGTTTTGAGAATCCTTAGTATATTTTTGTATATGTCGTTCATTTTTTAAAGACTATCATATGAAAAAGACAATTTCAAATAAATGTTTGACATAACTGAAACAAGGAGTAAAAAAGAAAAAAAATTCAGAGGGGAAGTATCATGTTAGATCTGGGATTTATAAGGACAAATATGGAAAAGATAAAGGAAATGCTGAAAAACAGAGGATATGAATTAGACATGTCAAAATTTGAAGAGCTTGATTATAAAAGGAGGAAACTGATAACAGAAGTTGAATCTCTCAGACACAAAAGAAATGAGCTGAATGATCAGATATCTAAGAGAAAGAAAAAAGGAGAGGACATATCTGATCTTATAGAAGAGATGAAAAAGATTTCTTCAGAGATAAAAGAGAAAGAGAAAGAATTGCCTAAGATAAATGAAGAATTTAAGGAATTCCTTCTTCACATTCCTAATATCCCTCATGAGTCTGTGCCCATAGGAAAAGATGAAAGTGATAATGTCGTCGTAAGGGTATGGGGAGAAAAGCCAAAGATGGATTTTGATCCTCTTCCTCACTGGGAGATTGGAGAAAGACTTGGAATACTTGATTTTAAAAGAGCAGCAAAGCTTGCAGGTTCAAGATTTGCACTTTATAAAGGTCTTGGTGCAAAGCTTGAAAGGGCTCTTATAAACTTTATGCTTGACATACACACAAAGGAGCATGGATATACAGAAGTCCTTCCTCCATTTATGGTAACAGAAGAATGCATGACAGGGACAGGACAGCTTCCAAAGTTCAAAGAAGACCTTTTTAAGGTAGAAGACTGGAATCTTTATCTTATACCAACAGCAGAAGTTCCAGTAACAAACATACACAGAGAAGAGATACTCAGTGAAGATGAGCTTCCAAAATACTATGTATCATATACTCCATGCTTTAGGTCAGAAGCAGGATCATATGGAAAGGATGTAAGAGGGCTTATAAGACAGCATCAGTTTAACAAAGTAGAGCTTGTAAAGATAACAAAGCCAGAAGATTCATGGGATGAACTTGAAAAGCTTACACGTGATGCAGAAGAGATCCTAAGAAGACTTAATCTTCACTACAGAGTTGTATGTCTCTGCACAGGAGATCTTGGTTTTTCTTCTGCAAAGACATATGACATAGAAGTATGGCTTCCAGGACAGGGTGTATATAAGGAGATATCTTCTTGCAGTAACTGCACAGACTTTCAGGCAAGAAGGGCAAATATAAGGTTCAGGAGAAAAGGGAAAAAAGGTTCTGAGTTTGTTCATACCCTTAATGGTTCAGGGCTTGCAGTAGGAAGGACAGTCGTTGCAATACTTGAGAACTATCAACAAGAAGACGGATCTGTAATTATTCCAGAAGCACTTCGTCCATATATGGATGGGATAGAAAGAATCAGGAGGCAGGACTGATGTGTGGGATAGTCTGTTATATAGGAAAAAAAGAGGCTTTGCCTATACTCATAGAAGGTCTTAAAAGACTTGAATACAGAGGATATGATTCTGCAGGAATTGCAGTTCATGATGGAAGGAATGTATATATGGTAAAGACAAAAGGAAGGATATCTGATCTTGAAGCAAAGGTAAACAATACGCATATAAAAGGATTTTTTGGAATTGGACATACAAGATGGGCAACACATGGAGAGCCATCAGACATAAATGCACATCCACAGACAGATAAGGATCAGAAAGTGTTTGTTGTTCACAATGGTATAATAGAAAATTACCTTCCTTTAAAAAAAGCTCTTGAAAAAAAAGGGATAAGCTTTAGATCAGAGACAGATACAGAGGTCCTTGCTCATCTTATAAGCATTTATTTTGAAGGAGATCTTATGGAAGCAGTAAGAAGAGCTCTTTTGGAAGTAGAAGGAACATATGGAATAGCTGTGATACATAAAGATGATCCAGGGAAGATAGTTGTTGCAAGAAGGGGAAGTCCTCTGATTATAGGAATAGGAGAAAAGGAGTTTTTTGCAGCATCTGATATTCATGCAATGATAAGACATACAAACAGGGTTGTTCATCTTGAAGACAATGAAATAGCCGTTATTACTTCTGATGACTATATGATTACAAGTGCAAGGGCAAAACCAATAAAAAGAGCTATAGAGATAGTTGAGTGGAGGTCAGAGGAAGCAGAACTTAAAGGATTTCCTCATTACATGCTAAAAGAGATATACGAACAGCCAGAGGCAATAGAAAATGCAATGAGGGGAAGGATTGATCCTGGAGAAGGTGTTCCAAAGCTTGGAGGGATTCAGCCTGTATGGGAAAAGCTTAAAAGATGCAGGCATATGATAATTGTTGGATGTGGGACATCTTATCATGCAGGATATGTTGGAAGATACATATTTGAAAAGCTTACGGATGTGAATGTAGAAGTTGAGCTTGCTTCTGAATTTCGCTACAGAAAGCACAATTTTTCTCCAAATACATTTGTCCTTGCTCTAAGCCAGTCTGGAGAAACAGCAGATACACTTGCTGCAATAAGGGAGGCAAGGAGAAAAGGAGCAACTCTTCTTGGAATAGTAAATGTTGTTGGAAGTTCTATTGCAAGAGAAACAGATGCAGGAGTATACAATCATGCAGGTCCTGAAATAGGAGTTGCATCTACAAAGAACTTCACATCACAGCTCGTAATCCTTACACTCCTTGCACTTCTTATAGGAAGACATCAAAAGCTTTCATTTACAGATGGAGTAGAGGCAATAAGGGCTCTGAGAGAACTTCCTTCTCAGGTAAGAGAGGTCCTTTCTCAGGCAAATCACATACAGGCAATTGCTGAGAAATATTATAAATACAACAACTGGCTTTTTATTGGAAGAAAGTTCAACTATCCCATTGCACTTGAAGGAGCACTGAAACTAAAAGAGGTATCATATATACATGCAGAAGGATATGCTGCAGGAGAGATGAAACATGGTCCAATTGCACTTATAAATCCAGAAATGCCAACAGTTGCTATTGTTCCAAGAGATGACATGTATGAAAAGATGATAAGCAACATACAGGAGATAAAAAGCAGAGGAGGACCAGTTATAGCAATTGCTACAAAGGGAGACAGGAGAATAAAAGAAATTGCTGATGATGTAATAGAAGTTCCAGAAACTCTTGACTTCCTTTATCCAGTTCTTACGGTAATTCCCTGTCAGCTTATTGCATACTACTGTGCTGTCCTTCTTGGAAGGGATGTTGACAAACCAAGGAATCTTGCAAAAAGTGTGACTGTAGAATAGTTAAGTCTCAAAGAAGAGTCTTCCACTTTCTTTTGCATCATATCCACCAAGTGATTCAACCGATTCTTTGAATCTTCTATCTCTTATAACTTCCAGAAATTTTTTTATCTTTGGATCATCCATAAATTCTTTTGGAATAACGATGTCATACTGCTCTTTTCCTATGGGAATAAACTCAAGATCAAGTGCCTTTGCAGCTGCATATATTCCTATTCCACAGTCTGCTACACCACTTAAAACATCCACTGCAACAGCCATATGCGTAGTTTCCTCATTCTCGTATCCTTTTATCTTCTTAGGATCTATTCCAAGTTCCTTGAGTTTATAATCAAGAAGGACCCTTGTCCCTGATCCCTTCTGCCTGTTTACAAAAGTTACATCATCTCTTACAAGATCTTCTATCCCTTTGATTCCCTTAGGATTCCCTTTTCTTACAATAAGCCCCTGTTCTCTTCTTACAAGATGAAATACACATACCTTCATCCCTTTCAGATATCTTTCTATGTAAGGAATGTTATATATGCCTTTTTCTGGATCAAGGAGATGTGTTCCACAAAGATGTGATATACCTTTTCTTAGGGCTATAAGACCTCCAAGACTTCCTACATTGCTTGAAGAGATCCTTATTCCATATTCCTTAAGCATATCAGAGATTATATCCAGAGAAATATCATGACTTCCAATAACAACAACAGTATTTTCCAGCTCATTTTCATCAACAAGAAGTTCTGCTTCAACCTCTTCATCCTGTGTAATTCCTTCTTTCATCTCTCCTATCCTTATTATCCCTTCTGCTTTTGTAAGTGTTGTAAGGACTCCTGCACCTCTTGGAAGAGGTGTAGCAACATATCTTCCTCTTATCTTTCCTATATTTACCCTTACAAATTCCTCTATCCCGAGTTTTGAAGGAATATCCCTTGTAGGAATAACCTTTATCTTTTTTCTCTCTTTTTGCTCAAGACCCTGAAGCCAGTATATTATAGGCATGACAAAAAGTTCAAAAGATATTACAGAAGATACAGGATATCCTGGATTTCCTATAACAGGCTTTCCCTGTGCTATTGCCAAAACTGTTGGCTTTCCAGGCATAATAGCTATTCCATGAACAAGGACCTCTCCTATATCTTTCAGTATACGGAAAGTATAATCCTTTGATCCAGCAGAAGATCCAGCATTTATTATTATTATCTTTGCAGAAGAATTTACAGCATCTTCAACAGCCCTTTTTATCTTTTCTTCATCATCAGGAACTATACCGTATACTTTAGGAATTCCTCCTGCCTCTTTTACAAGAGAAGAAAGAACAACAGAATTGTATTCAATTATCTTTCCTTTCTCCAGCCTTCCACTTATATCCTTATAACTTACAAGCTCTGAACCAGTAGGAATTATAGCAACCTCAGGTCTTTTCCACACATAAAGCTCAAATATTCCTGAACTGATCAAAGCTCCAAGATCATATGGACGAAGCCTATGATTTTTTGGAAAAATAAGCTCGGTTGAGACAATATCCTCTCCAACCTTCCTTACATTTTGCCATGGATATGCAGGTGATCTTATTTCTATGTGTCTTTCATCAACCTGATAGACCTTCTCTACCATAATCACTGCATCATATCCATCAGGAAGAGGATCTCCTGTATTTACCCAGATTGCATCTTTTCCTATTTCAAGAAGTTTTGGTCTTCTGTCTGTTGCACCATATGTCTTTTCTGCTTTTACAGCAATTCCGTCCATTGCAGCAGAATGATAATGTGGTGAAGAGAATCTTGCAAACAGAGGTCTTGAAGTAACCCTTCCCAAGGCATCTTCTACTTTTATCTTTTCCTCTTCTCTGAGCTTAGAAATATCTATCCTTGAGAAAAAAAGATCCTTTGCTTCTTCAAGACTTTTCATTGAAAGATATGCCTTTCTTTCTACCATAGCCCTTTTGAAACAAAAGGAATTACTTCTACCTTTTCCCCTTCATAAACCCCTTCCTTATTCATATCCACCCTTACAAGACCATCTGCTTCTACAAGTGTTGATATAAGTCCTGATTTTCCAATTATTGGCTCAGCATAAAGCTGTTTATCTTTTTCTATAAGCTTTACCCTTATGTAATCCTCCCTTCCAGGAGCAGATTCAATGTTTCTTGTCATTCTTGCTTCTATCTTTGGAGGATCCTGAACAGGATCTTCACCAGAAAGTCTCCTCAGAAGCCTGCTCATAAATACCTCTGCAACGATAAGTGCAGATGCAACATGACCAGGGATTCCAACAACTGGTTTTCTTTTTACTGTTCCTATTATTGTTGGTTTTCCAGGAGAGATTGCTATTCCGTGAACAAGGAGCCTAAAATCACTGATTGATTCAAATACCTTAAGAGTCAGATCCCTTGTTCCAACAGAACTTCCTCCAGATATCCAAACAGTATCTGCTATCCTTAATCCTTCTTCTACCAGATCTTTGAGTCTTGAAAAATCATCAGGACAGATTCCAAGGAATACAGGTTCTGCAAAAAGGGATCTGCAAAATGCCGAAAGTGTATATCTGTTTATATCCCTTACCTTTCCAGGAGGAGGTTCTTTTTCTATTGGAACAATCTCATCTCCAGTGGATATTATTGCTACCTTTGGTTTTCTGTATACCTTTACAGAGGCTATTCCAAGTCCTGCAAGGATTCCTATGTCTTGTGGTCTAAGTCTTTTTCCTTTTTTAAGAACAAGTTCTCCTTTTTTTACATCATCATCAGGTGCTATGACATTTTCAAAAGGAGATATTGCCCTTTCTACCTCAATCGTCTCTTCGTCTATCCTGTGACAATACTCTATCATAACGACTCCATCAGCACCTTCAGGAAGCATCCCTCCTGTAGATATCTTTACTGCCTCTCCTTCACCAACTTTTATCTTTGGTATTTCTCCCATCTTTACCTCACCTTTTATGCGCAAAATAGCAGGAAGAGACTGGCTTGCACCAAATGTATCCTTTGCTCTTACAGCATATCCATCCATGCTTGCTCTGAAAAATCCTGGAAGGTCACAGGGAGAAAATACATCCTCTGAAATTACTCTTCCTAAGGCATCATCTATGTGGATAAGTTCTTCTGAGACAGGTGAGAAGCTGTTTATAACTTCAAAAACCTTTTTTGGAGGAGCTACTTCAAAAAACTTCATTTTCTTGAATCTTAAAACAACAGAAAAAAAATGAAAAGAGGAAAAATTTGTCATAAAGGGACTTTAAAAAGAATTGACTTATTTTACCTGTGTAGGTTATACTTTAAAGACAAAGCGGGCATAGCTCAGGTGGCAGAGCACAAGCTTCCCAAGCTTGGGGTCGCGGGTTCGAGTCCCGTTGCCCGCTTAAAGAAGTTTTAAAAAAGCGGGTTTTTGCCCGCTTTTTTGTTAAAAATGGACAGGGCAAAAAAAGAGGAGATAATTCAGAAAGTAACAAAAATAGCAGAGCCTACCTTAGAAGACCTTGGATATGAACTCGTTGATGTGGAGTATGTCTTTGAAAGGGGAAGATGGGTATTGAGGATATACATTGATAAAGAAGGAGGGGTAGGTATTAATGATTGTGTGGAAGTAAGTCAGGAATTGAGCACCTTGTTAGACATAGAAGATCCTATAGAAAGCTCATATGTTCTGGAAGTATCTTCTCCTGGGCTTAACAGACCACTCACAAAAGAAAAACACTTTATTCAGGCTATAGGAAAGAAGGTAAAGATAAAGACAGAAAATCCGATAGAAGGAAGGAAGAACTTTACTGGATATCTCAGAGACTTTAAAGATGGAATAGTCATGATAGAAGTTGATAACAGGATCTATCAGTTAGAAAGAGAAAACATAAAGAAAGCTAATCTGGTTTATGAATTTGATGACTCTTTCTGAAAGGAGTTTTGAGAAATGACCTCAGAACTTATGAGAATAATTGAACAGGTAAGCAGGCAGAGAGGAGTGGACAAGGAAAGAGTAATAAAGGCAGTAGAGGATGCTGTAAAAGTTGCTGTCAGAAAAAAGTTTGGTCCAGACAGGGACATAGAGGTAAATTTCAATGAGGAACTTGGAGAGATAGAGATATTTGAGTTTAAGGAAGTTGTGGAAAAGGTTACAGATGAAGAAAGACAGATATCTCTGGAAGAGGCAAGAAAGTATGATCCAGAAGTAGAAGTAGGAGACAGCTTAGGGATAAAGATGGATACTACATCTCTTGGAAGAATAGCAGCTCAGGCAGCAAAACAGGTTATAATTCAGAGATTCAGAGAGGCTGAAAGAGACATCATATATGATGATTTTAAGGACAGAAAAGGAGAGATAGTAAACGGGATAGTTCAGAGATTTGAAGGAGGATCAATTATCGTAAACTTGGGAAGAACAGAAGCAGAACTTCCTCCAAATGAGCAGATGCCAAATGAATCATATAAACAAGGAGACAGAATAAGGGGGTATATAATAGATGTAAAACACTATAGCAGAGGACCACAGATAATTATCTCCAGGACTCATCCTGATTTTGTAAAAGCACTTTTTGAAAGTGAGGTCCCAGAAGTAGCAGAAGGACAGGTAGAGATAGTTGCAGTAGCAAGAGAACCAGGAAGCAGAACAAAGATAGCAGTAAGATCAAGAGATCCAGACATTGATCCTGTAGGAGCATGTGTAGGACTTAGGGGAAGGAGAGTTCAGGCAGTTGTTCAGGAACTTAGAGGAGAAAAGATAGACATAGTTCCATGGTCACCTGATCCTGCAAAGTTTGTTTGCAATGCACTTGCTCCTGCTGAGATCGTAAGAGTAATTGTAGATGAAGCAAACAAGACAATGGAAGTAGTTGTTCCTGATGATCAGCTTTCTCTTGCTATTGGTAAAAAAGGACAGAATGTAAGGCTTGCAGCAAAGCTTACAGGATGGCATATAGATGTCATAACTGAGTCAAGATATAATCAGGCTCTTAAGAAAGGATTTGAATCACTTCTTAGTCTTGAAAGTGTTGATCTTAAACTTGCAACAGATCTTTATGACAAAGGTTATGGTTCTGCATTTGAGCTTGCAGAGGCAGATCCAAAATCCCTTCTTTCTATTGAGGGAATGACAGAAGAGAAGGCAAAGAAGATAATAGAAGAAGCAAAGGAGTATGTGAAGAGAAAAGAATCTGGTGAGCAAAGGTAAAGGACACATACCTATAAGGACATGTATAATATGCAAAGAAAAAAAGAGCAAATATGAATTGATAAGAATTGCAGCTGGAAAGGACGGGATTGCAAGAAGGGATGACAAGGCAAAAATTGGTGGAAGAGGAGCATATGTGTGTCCTAAGAAAGAGTGCATAGAAAGACTTCTTTCAAGACCACAAGTCCTTGCTAAAGCATTAAGAAGGAGCTATATAAAAGGGATAGACATAGGGGGGATATATGGGGAAGATAAGAGTTCTTGATCTGGCAAAAGAGCTGAATATGGACAGTAAAAGTCTTCTGGAAAAGCTTCAGAAAGCAGGGATAAAGGTAAGTGATCATATGGATGAGGTTGATGTAACAAAAGTAAAAGAGATGTTTTCTAAGGAAAAACAGGAAGTAGTTGAGGAAAAAAGGATATCAGCAAAGGTTATAAGAAGAAGGAAGAAAAGGCTTTTCCATGCTCCTCAAAAGAAAGAATTTAAGGCTCCTGAAGAAGAAAGGCATAAAGAGGAAGTAAAAGAAGAAGAGAAGAAAGAAGAAGAGAAGAAAGAGGAGGTAAAAGAAGAAGTAAAAGAAAAGAAGGAAGAAGAAAAGGCTGAAGAGGTCAAGATAGAAGAAGCTAAGGAAGAAGAGGTTGAAGAAGAAGAGCCTAAGAAGAAAAAAGGGAAGGAGCTTACTCCAAGAAGTGTTTATAAAAGGATAAAGAAAGAGATATATGAGATAGAAGACCTTTATGATGAAGAAGAGTTTGTAACGAGAAGGAGATTAAAGAAGCCTTCAAAAGCAAAGAAAGAAAAAGAAAAGAAGAAGAAAAAAGAAGAGAAGAAAGAACAAGAACAGCCAGTTGTTGCTCCTCCTAAGGGCAAAAGGAAGCTAAAGATCCCTGAATCTATTACGGTCTCTGAACTTGCAAAAGCTATGGGAATAAAAGCAGCCGAGCTTATAAAGAAGCTTATTTCAATGGGAGTTATGGCTACTGTCAACCAGTCCATAGACTTTGAAACTGCTGCTCTTGTTGCAGATGAATTTGGATATGAACTTGAACTTGATACATTCAAAGAAGAGGATCTTTTGGAAGAGCCTGAAGACAGACCAGAAGACCTCAAGCCCCGTCCTCCTGTTGTAACCGTTATGGGACATGTTGATCATGGAAAGACAACACTCCTTGACTACATAAGACATTCAAATGTAGCAGAAAAAGAAGTGGGAGGAATAACACAGCATATTGGTGCATATTATGTAGAAACAGAAGAGGGAGGGATAGTATTCATAGACACACCAGGACATGAAGCATTTACTGCAATGAGAGCAAGAGGAGCACAGGTAACAGACATTATTGTTCTTGTTGTTGCTGCAGATGATGGTGTTATGCCACAGACAAAAGAGGCGATAAATCATGCAAAAGCAGCAAATCTTCCTATTGTTGTTGCTATAAATAAGATAGACAAACCTGATGCAAATCCAGAGATGGTAAAAAGACAGCTTGCAGAACTTGGACTTGTTCCAGAAGAGTGGGGTGGAGATACACTTATGGCACTTGTTTCTGCAAAGACTGGAAAAGGTGTTGATGAACTTTTAAGTCTTATCCTTCTTCAGGCAGAGCTTTTAGAACTTAAAGCAAATCCAAACAGACCAGCAAGAGGAACTGTTATAGAATCAAGACTTGATAAGACAAAAGGGCCTGTTGCAACTGTTATAATAAAAAACGGAACACTTAAAAGAGGAGATTATTTTGTATGTGGAGAAAACTATGGTCGTGTAAGGGCAATGATAGACTGCCAGGGAAGAAATATCTCATCTGCAGGTCCATCAATGCCTGTTGAGATATATGGAATATCTGGAGTTCCAAATCCTGGAGATGATTTTATAGTAGTAAAAAGTGAAAAGGTTGCAAAAGAGATAGTAGAGCACAGACAGAGAAAGAAAGCACAGGCTGCTCCTAAGAAGGCAATAAGCCTGGAAGAGCTTTATTCAAAGATAAAAGAAGGAGAGGTAAAAGAACTTAAGCTTATAATAAAAACAGATACTCATGGAACACTTGAAGCACTTGAAAATGCTATAAAGAAGCAGAGCACAGATGAGATAAAAATTTCCATAATACATTCAGGAATAGGAGCTATAACAGAATCAGATGTTATGCTTGCATCTGCATCTGATGCAATAATTATTGGATTCAATGTAAGGACAGCTCCAAGAGTTTCAGAAGTTGCTGAAAGGGAAAAGGTGGACATAAGGTATTATAAGGTCATCTATGATGTGATAGATGACATAAAGAAGGCAATGAGAGGACTGTTAGAGCCAGTCTATAAGGAAAAGATAATAGGAAGGGCAGAAGTAAGACAGACATTCAAGATCCCGAAAGTAGGAATAGTTGCAGGATGTTATGTGCTTGAAGGTCAGATTGAAAGAAATGCAAATGTAAGGGTCTTGAGAGACAATACCGTGGTCCATGACGGAAGGATAGCTTCTCTTAAGAGGTTTAAAGATGATGTAAAAGAAGTTGCTGCAGGATATGAGTGTGGAGTTGGTATAGAGAATTTCAATGACATAAAGCCAGGTGATATACTTGAAGTATACAAGATGATAGAAGAAAGACCAGAGATATGAATGAATAATCATGGTAATAGGGGCATTAAAAGTAGAGTTTTTTATTCCTGAAAACAGGTCATTAAAAGGAAAAAGAAAGATCGTAAAAAGTATGGTGGATAAGGTAAGGCATAGATTCAATGTCTCGGTTGCAGAGGTAGGAGCTAATGATAACTGGCAAAAGATTGAGCTTGGAATAAGTTTTGTAGGAAATGACAGAAGACACATAGATGCTTCTTTGTCCAAGGTTCTATCCTACTTAGAATCTCTCTATCTTGCCCAGATCGTGAGAAGCAAGATAGAGATAATCAATTTATAGAAGGCTCAGGAGAAAATTAAGATGGCAAGAAGAAGGGCTCAAAGAGTAGGAGATACTATTTTAAGAGAAATAGCTTATCTTTTGCTAACAAGGGTAAGGGATCCCAGAGTAAAAGGGGTTACTCTTACAGGAGTTCACTTAAGTGATGATCTGAAAAGGGCAAAGGTATATTACAGTGTAATAGGAGATGCTGAAGCTATAAAGACGGCTCAGGAAGGTCTTGAAAGTGCTAAAGGATTTATAAAAAGAGAGATAGGTCTTCGGATGGAACTGAGATATGTTCCAGAACTTACCTTTATTTATGATCCTTCTATAAAGCTGAGCAGCAGGATTGATCAGCTTGTAGAAGAAAAGAAAAAGTGATTGAAGAAATCGTAGAAATTTTAAAAAAAGGAAAAAAATTCCTTCTTCTTACCCATAAAGATCCAGATCTTGATGGAATAGGATCAATGATGGGTTTGGCTTATTCTCTTAAAAGTCAGGGAAAAGAGGTTGTCTGTTTTACTGAGACCCCTTTACGCCCTCCTTTAAGTAACATAAAAGGAGCAAAGGAAATAGTTCATGAACTTAAAGAAAGGGACTTTGATGCAACTATTGCACTTGACTGCAGTGATATTGAAAGAACAGGAAGTATAAAAGATGAAATCCTAAGATACAGACCAATTATAAACATAGACCATCACGAAACCAACAACTACTTTGGAGACATAAACTTTGTCGTTCCTAAGAGTTCATCAACTGGAGAACTCGTCTTCAATATTATAAAGAAAGCAGGATTTCCAGTAAATCAAACAATAGCAGAAAACATCTTTGCAGCTATACAGGCTGATACAGGCTGTTTTAAATACGAAAATACTACTGTATCCTCTTTTAGGATAGCTGCTGAACTTATGGAATATGGAGTAAGCCCATGGTATGTTTATACGAACATGTCAGAGCAGTATACGCTTGCAGATCTGAAGCTCTTAGAACTTGCCCTGGCTACTGTAGAACTTCACTGCAATGGAAAGCTGAGTATAATGAGTATCACATATGAGATGATAGAAAAAGCCGGGACATATCCAGGAGACAGCGAAAGATTTATAACTTATCCCAGATTTATTGCAGGAGTAGAAATAGCAGCTCTTATAAGACAGATAGGAATTGGAAGATATAAGTTCAGCTTAAGGTCAAATGGAAAGATAAATGTAGCAAAACTTGCAAAATGCTTTGGTGGTGGAGGTCATGCAAGGGCAGCAGGATTTGAGTGTGAAGGAGAGCTTCAGGCACTCAAAGAGAGATTTATAAGGACTGTATCAGGATTCTTTAAGGAATAGGTATTATGGATGGGATTCTTCTCGTAGATAAGCCAAAAGGGATAACTTCCTTAGAGGTAGTAAATAAGATAAAGAGGGTTTTAAAGCCAAAGAAGATAGGACATGCAGGAACACTTGATCCTTTTGCTACAGGACTTTTGATCATACTCCTGAATCAAGGAACAAAGCTGTTCAATTTTATCTCTTCTCAGCCAAAGCTTTATCTTGCTACAGTCTATCTTGGAATAGAAACAGACAGTTATGATTGCACAGGAAAAGTTATAAAACAGGAAGAAGTTCCATCATTGAGTGAGGATCTTATAAAGGAAAAACTAAAGGAATTCGTAGGTAATATAGAACAGGTTCCTCCTCCTTTTTCTGCACTGAAATATAAAGGAGTAAGAGCTTATAAGCTTGCAAGAAGAGGAATAAAAGTAGAGTTAAAAAAGAGAAATGTAACCATTTATGAATTAGAACTTATAAGATGGAATAATCCAGAACTTGAAATAAAAGTAAGGTGTTCTGCAGGGACATACATAAGATCGCTTGCAGTAGATATAGCAAGATCTCTTAACAGTTGCGGTCATCTTAAAGAACTCAGAAGGATCTCGTGTGGACATTTTCATGTAAATGATGCATTAAAGATAGAAGATGATCTTTCCTTAGAGACTTTGGAGCAAAACATAATTCCTCTTATAGATGCCCTTCCAGATTTCAAAACAGTCTATATAGATGAAGCTATAGCTTGGAGATTGAGAAATGGAGTTCAGCCAAGAAAGGATGAATTTGGAATAACAGAGGAAGGTTATATAAAGTTTGTAAAAGAAAAAGAGCTTGTTGCCATTGCTGAGGTAAAAGGTTCAAAAATAAGGCTTGAAAGGGTTTTTCATTGAAAATATAATTAAAACAAGGAGGAAGTTATGGCACTTACACCAGAACAAAAAAAAGAGATAATAGATAAGTTTAAACTTCATGAAAAAGATACAGGATCTCCTGAAGTTCAGGTTGCTCTTCTTACAGAAAGGATAAGACAGCTTACGGAACATCTGAAAATCCACAGAAAGGATCATCATTCAAGAAGAGGACTTATGATGCTTGTTGGAAAAAGAAGAAGACTTCTGAATTATCTGAAAAGAAAAGACTTTGAAAGATATAAGAATTTGATTAAAGCATTAGGATTAAGAAAATAAAAAGGGAAGGAGCCATGGCAAGGAGTTATTCAGTAAAACTTGACGGAAAAACACTTACAATAGAAACTGGTCGTGTTGCAAAACAGGCAAATGGTGCAGTCCTTGTAAGCTTAGGAGATACCGTTGTTCTTGTAACAGCCGTTGCTTCAGATGAAACAAGAGACATAGACTTTCTTCCACTTACAGTAGACTATCAGGAAATGTCATATGCAGGAGGAAGAATACCCGGAAACTTCTTCAGAAGGGATATAGGTCGTCCTGCTGACAGGGAAATAATAGCTGCACGACTTATAGACAGACCACTGAGACCACTTTTCCCTGAAAACTATCGCTATGATACACAGATCATAGCAACAGTCCTTTCTACAGACAAAGAACACGAAGCAGATGTCCTTGCACTTGTTGGTGCATCTGCTGCACTTGAAATTTCAGATATTCCTTTTAATGGTCCTGTTGCAGGAGTAAGGGTAGGAAGGGTAGATGGAAGATTTATCATTAATCCTACCATAGCTGAGCAGGAAAAAAGTGACATAAATATAGTTGTTGCTGGAAACAGGGATGGAATAGTAATGGTTGAAGGAGAAGCAAAATTTGTCTCAGAAAAGGAACTCATAGATGCAATATTTTATGGATACAAAGCCCTTCTTCCTTTGCTTGATCTTCAAGAAAGGATGAAAGAAGAGATAGGTAAAGAGAAGATTCAGATTCCTGAAAGAGAGATAGATGAGGAGCTTAAAAAGAAGATCTTAGATATAGCAGGTCCTTCAATTGAAGACATCATCAGAACAGCTCCTAAGAAGTTGAGGAATCAGAAAAGAAAAGAGCTTCGTCAGAAACTATTTGAAAAACTTTCTGAATATGAAGGAAGAGAAAGAGAGATAGAATGGCTTGTTCAGGATATTGAAAGGGAAATGATGAGGAGGATGGTTCTTGAAGAAGGAAGAAGGATTGATGGAAGATCTTATAAGGACATAAGACCAATAGAATGTGAGGTAGGAGTCCTTCCTCGTGTTCACGGTTCAGCACTCTTTACAAGAGGAGAAACACAGGCTCTTGTCCTAACTACTCTTGGAACAGAATGGGATGAGCAAAGACTTGAATCAATCTATGGTGATTATCTTATGTCATTCATGTTCCACTATAACTTCCCACCATATTCTGTAGGAGAGGTAAGAAGGCTTACAGGACCAAGCAGAAGAGAGATTGGACATGGAGAGCTTGCAAGGAGAGCTCTTCAGCCTGTTGTTCCAAGCAAGGAAGAATTTCAGTATTGTATAAGAGTTGTTTCAGAGATACTTGAGTCAAATGGCTCATCATCTATGGCAAGTGTATGTGGTGGAAGTCTTTCTCTTATGGATGCAGGAGTTCCTATAAAAGAGCATGTTGCAGGTGTTGCAATGGGTCTTATTTCTGAAGAAGGAAAAACAGCAATCCTTACGGATATAATCGGAGATGAGGATCACTATGGAGACATGGACTTTAAGGTTGCAGGGACAAAGGATGGAATTACTGCAATCCAGATGGACATAAAGATAAAGGACATAAGTCGTGAGATCTTGGAAAAGGCTCTTTCTCAGGCAAAGGAAGCAAGGCTTTTTATACTGGAAGAGATGAAAAAAGCAATTCCTGCTCCAAGAGAGCATGTATCAAAGTATGCTCCTGTTATAGATGTTGTAAAGATTGCACCATATCAGGTAAAGACACTAATTGGTCCTGGTGGAAAGACTGTAAGGGAGATTACTATGGAGACAGGTGCAAGGATATGGGCAGAAGACGATGGAACTGTTCACATTACAGCTCCTGATGCACAGAGTGCAGAAGCTGCAATAAGAAAGATAAAGGAGCTTTTCAAGGAAGTAGAGCTTGGAGGAATATATAAAGGAAAGGTAAAAAGGGTCTTGGACTTTGGTGCAATAGTAGAAATATATCCTGGAACAATAGGAATGATACACATATCTCAGCTTGATCACAGAAGGGTAAACAAGGTTTCAGATGTCCTTAAAGAAGGAGATGAGGTAGAAGTAAAAGTTATTGGTTTTGATGAACTTGGAAGAATAAGACTTTCAAGAAAGGCTGTTCTTGAAGAGAAGGCAAGAAATGTATCATAAGACAGTTCTTGAAAATGGACTGAAGATAATATCTGAGACAGTAGATTATGCCCGTTCTGTATCTATTGGAATATGGATAAATGCAGGATCAAGAGATGAGAAGCCAAAAGAAAATGGTATCTCACATTTTATAGAACATATGTCATTCAAAGGGACAAAGAAAAGGAGTGCTCTTCAGATAGCAAAAGAGCTTGATTCCATAGGTGGAATGTCAAATGCGTTTACTGGAAAAGAAAATACATGCTTTCATGCAAGGGTCTTAGGAAGACATTTTCCTATAGTTGCAGACATACTGAGTGATATCTTCCTGAATTCTCTTTTTGATCCAGCTGAGATAGAAAAAGAAAGAGGTGTCATACTTCAGGAGATAAAGATGATGGAAGACAGTCCAGAAGAATATGTCCACGATCTTCTTCAGAGAAACTTCTGGAAAGGTCATCCTATATCCATGCCAGTTATGGGAACAGAGGATTCTGTGATGAGTATAACAAGGGATATGATAATTGATTATGTAAAAAGACATTATCTTCCAAGGAATGTGATAATATCAGCAGCTGGTGCTATATCTCATAAAGAACTGACAGAGTATTTTGTTCCACTTTTTGAAAAGATTGAATCAAAAAACGAAAATGATCCAAAAAGAGAACCTCCAAAGTCAAATACATCAGTTTCAGTAAATTATAAAAAACTGGAACAGATACATATATGTCTTGGAGTTGAAGCTGTATCTGTAAAAGATGAAAGGAGATTTCCTGTAAATGTCCTAAATACTATACTTGGAGGAAATATGAGCTCAAAGCTCTTTCAAAAGATAAGAGAAGAAAAAGGGCTTGCTTATTCTGTTTACAGCTTCCTGAGTCTTTATACGGATACAGGACTTCTTGGAATATATGCAGCATGTGAACCAGATAATGTGAACAAGGTCCTGTCTCTTATAAATGAAGAGATAAGAAAGATCATAGCAGGTCAGATAAATAAGGACGATCTTGAAAGTGCAAAAAATTACATTGTAGGAGGACTTCTCCTCTCATCCGAAAGCATAGAAAACAGGATGATAAGGATAGCAAAGAATGAGTTCCTTTTTGATCGCTATGTTCCGTATGAAGAGATTGTTGATAAGATAAACAGGGTAAGTCTGGATGATGTGATAAGTGCAGCAGAAATGCTTTTTAATAACAAGACTCTTACTTTTGTAGCCTTAGGTCCTATACACGAAAAGGACATAGATCTGAGTAATATAAAGCTATAAGGAGGATAAGTATGTCAAAGGTATGTCAGATATGTGGAAAAAGACCTCAGGTTGGTCATAATGTGAGTCATGCTGGAAACAGGACAAAGAGAAGATGGCTTCCAAATCTTCAAAAAGTAAGATGTGTTCTTCCAAATGGTCAGGTAAAAAGGATAAGAGTTTGCACAAAGTGTATTAAGGCAGGAAAGATAAAAAAGCCTCCTATAAAGTAGCTAAATCCTTCTTGCAGAGATTATGTCTTTTATCTTCTTTATTGCTCCAATTACTTCGTTTAGATGATTTACATCCCTTACCTCAACCGTAAAAAAAGCTATTCCTTTATTATCACCAGTGCTTTTTATCTCTGCACTTATTATATTTGCATTCTTCTGAGCAATAGCTGAACTTATACTTGCAAGCATTCCAACTTTGTCCACACTCAAAACAAATATCCTTGCAGGATATGTTTCTGATTCAGAAGGTTCCCATGTTATGTTTATTATCCTTTCTGGTTCAGCATTCTTTATATGCCTGCAATTATACCTGTGTATTGTTATCCCTTTTCCTCTTGTTATATACCCAACTACAGGATCTCCTGGAATGGGATAACAGCACTTTGCAAGATGTGTAACTATATCATCAAGTCCTTTTATCTTTATCCCCTTCTCCTTCCTTCTAAACCTATCTACCAGCCTTGATACGACCCGAAGAGGAGATACCTCTTTTATGTGAAGCTTCTGTTTTATCCTGCTTATGATGTGTCTTACTGAAACCACTCCTATACCAATCTGTGCAAGAAGATCATCAACAGACTGAAGAGACATGTCTTTTGCAACAGAAAGAAGTATTTCTTCTTTGTTGTTAAGGTTTATATGCTCTTGAGCCAGTTCTTTTTCCAACATCTCTTTTCCAATACTTATACTTTTTTCCCTTTCATGTTTTCTTAACCACTGCCTTATCTTTGTCCTTGCTTTTGGTGTCTTTACGAATTCAAGCCAGTCCTTGCTTGGATGCTGTTTTGGAGATGTGATAATTTCTACTACAGAACCACTTTTGAGCTCATAATTAAGAGGGACAAGTCTTCCATCAACCTTTGCTCCAACACACCTGTCTCCTATCTCTGAATGAATACTGTATGCAAAGTCTACAGGTGTTGAACCCTTTGGAAGGCACTTCACTTCTCCTTTTGGTGTAAATACATATATCTCTTCAGGAAAAAGGTTCATCTTTACATTTTCCAAAAACTCCTTTGGATCACAGTATTGCTGTGTCTCTATTATCTGTCTTAGCCATGAGAAGAATTTCTCATCTGCTTCTTTTGCACTTTTTCCTTCCTTGTATTTCCAGTGAGCAGCTATTCCCTCTTCTGCAATCCTGTCCATTTCCCATGTCCTTATCTGTATCTCTATCTTCTGTCCATATGGTCCTATTACAGTTGTGTGAAGTGATTGATACATGTTTTCTTTTGGAAGAGAGATGTAGTCCTTGAACCTTCCCGGAACCTGCTTCCACATGGAATGGATTATTCCAAGTGTTTCATAACACTCCTTTATTGAGTTTACTATGATCCTGAATCCAACAAGATCATATACCTGATCAACAGGAATGTCTTTGTTCACCATCTTTCTGTAAATGCTGTATAAGTTCTTTATCCTTCCTTTTACAGTTGCCTTTATACCTGCCTCTGCAAGTCTCTTCTCTATTATCTCCTTCACTTCTCTTATAAATCTCTCTTCCTCTTCTTTTCTTTGAGCAACAGCATTCTTTATCTTTTCATACATCTCAGGTTCAAGATAATAAAAACAGAGATCTTCAAGTTCTGCTTTAAGCCAGTATATCCCAAGTCTTCCTGCAAGAGGTGCATATATGTCAAGTGTCTCTTGTGCTATAAGCTTTTGTTTTTCAGGAGGCTGATATCCTAAGGTCCTCATATTGTGAAGCCTGTCTGCAAGCTTTACAAGAACTACTCTTATGTCATTTGCCATTGCAAGTATCATCTTTCTTATATACTCTGCCTGCTTTTCCTCTCTCGTTGCAAACTTTATCTGACTTATCTTAGTTACTCCTTTTACGATGTTGCAGACTACATCTCCAAAAAGCCTCCTTATCTCTTCTTCTGTTGCCTGCGTGTCTTCAAGAGTATCGTGAAGGAGTCCAGAAGCAATACATACTTCATCCATTTTCATCTTTGTAAGGATATATGCGACCTCAAGAGGATGTGAGAGATAAGGCTCTCCAGAAAGTCTTACCTGTCCTTGATGTGCTTTTGCAGAATAGACATATGCCTTCTCAATAAGACGAACATCTGCTTCTGGATGATAGCTCAGCAGACTCTGTATTATGTCATTTAAGCGAATCATAAAGTTCCTTTCTCTTTTTTATGATTGTCTCAAGTGCCTGATCAGCAGAAACCTCAAATGACTTTTCTTCTGACCTTATCTTTATATCCAGCTTTCCCTCAGTCAGATATCTTTTTCCTAAGGTAACTCTTATAGGAACTCCTATAAGATCAGCATCATTGAATTTTACTCCAGCTCTTTCATTTCTGTCATCAATGAGGACATCCACTCCATTTTCCATAAGCTTATGATAAATCCTTTCAGCTTCTTCTATGACCTTTTTCTCATTCATCAAGACAGGAACAACTATGACCTCAAATGGTGCTATTGATATAGGAAATATTATTCCTTTTTCGTCATGATTCTGTTCTATTGCTGCTGCAACACACCTTCCTATCCCTATTCCATAACATCCCATCACAAAATACTTTTCTTTTCCGTCCCTGTCAGTGAATTTTGCATTCATGGCTTTGCTATATTTTGTCCCAAGCTTAAAGATATGCCCTACTTCTATCCCTCTTTTAAATTCAAGTTCACTTTTGCATCTCGGACACCTGTCTTTTTTTGTGATAAATCTCAGGTCTGCAAAAAGATCTACTTCAAAGTCCCTTCCTATGTTCACATTCTTGAAATGTCTGTCTTCCTTATTTGCTCCAGTTACAAAGTTTCTCATTCCTTTTACTGCAAGATCAGCAACAATCTTTATATTTAGTCCAACAGGTCCAGAAAATCCTGGAGAAGCTCCTGTTATCTCTTTAACAGTCTCTTCATCAGCAAGCTCTACCTTTTCTGCATCAAATAGATTTTTCAGCTTTGTCTCATTAAGTTCATGATCCCCTCTTATAAGAACTGCTACAGGTTCACCGTCTACGAGACATATAAGAGTCTTTACGAGTCTATCAGGAGATATACCAAGGAAACTGCATACCTCCTGCACTGTCTTTATACCAGGAGTTTCTACTTCCTGAAGAGGAAGCTCTTCTGAAAAGAGAGAAATTTCTCCTTCTACAGTCTCTGCCTTTTCTACATTTGCTGAATATCCACATCTTGGACATACAACAAGCTGATCTTCACCTGTATCAGCAAGGACCATAAATTCATGTGAATAAGATCCACCTATTGTTCCTGTATCTGCTTCTACCATGTTAAATCTGAATCCACATCTCCTGAATATCCTGTTATATGTCTCCATCATGAGCTTATAGCTTTTTTCTGCTCCTTCCTCGTCTGCATCAAAGCTGTAAGCATCCTTCATAATAAATTCCCTGCACCTCATTATTCCAAATCTCGGTCTTATCTCATCCCTGAACTTTATCTGTATCTGATAAAAGTTTACGGGAAGCTGTCTGTATGACCTTATCTCGTTCTTTACTATGTATGTGATCACCTCCTCATGTGTAGGACCAAGACATGCATCTCTTCCATATCTGTCTTTGAATCTCAAAAGTTCTTTTCCATAAAAGTCCCATCTTCCACTTTCTTTCCAGAGTTCTGCAGGCTGAAAAAGGGGCATAAGCAGTTCTATAGCTCCTGCCCTGTTCATCTCCTCTCTTACAATCTGTTCAACCTTCTTTACGCACCTCAGACCAATTGGCAGATATGTGTATATTCCAGTAGTGATCTGTCTTATCATCCCTGCCCTTAGCATAAGTCTATGACTTACTGCCTCTGCATCAGAAGGTGTCTCCCTGTATGTAGGAATAAAATACCTGGAAAATCTCATTCTTTTTCCTCCAGGACTTTTTTATTTTATATTACAATTTCTTAAGGGAATTTACAAAAAAAGGAGGGATTTTTAAAGGATTACAGAATCGTCTGTCTTTTTCTCAAAAAATATCCTCAGAAATTCCTCTTCTTTTGGAGATAAATCAAAGCGCAGAGCGGCATCTTCAATGAGGAGTATAATAGACTTGTCTGGATTTTGCTGCCGCTCTGCGGATATCCACTTTATTGCTTTTTTTATCTTTTCACTTTCAGGTATTATCGTCCCCATTATCCTGCCTTTACTTCAATCTTACGAGGAACCTTTGTCTCAACCTTTGGAAGTATTAGCTTCAGGACTCCATCTTTCAGTTCTGCTTCTATCTTAGACTGATCTATGTCATGAGAAAGTGTAAACTGTCTGAAATATCTTCCTGTTTCAAATTCTCTAAATATCTCAACTTCTCCTTTTCCTTCAAGCTTCTCAGCTTCTCCATCTATGGTAAGGACATTATCATGAAGGTTTACATTTAGCTTTTCAGCTGTTACTCCAGGCATATCTGCCAAAAGAACTATCTCTTTTTCTGTTTCGTATATGTCTACATCAGGTATAAAGGTCTTTCCAGGTCTTGTCTGTTCTGCCTTTGTCCTTACCTGTGCTTTTTCCTTAGGTTTAAGAGTCTTTGTCTCTGCCATCTTTCCCCTCCTTGTCTTTTATTCAGACTTTATAGATATCTTTCTTGGCTTTGTCTTTTCTGCCTTTGGAAGTATTACTGTAAGGATACCATTTTTACATCTTGCCTCAACCTTATCAGGATCTATTTCTCCTGGAAGTGATATTGCTCTGCTGAATCTTCCCTCTTCTCTTTCCTTCCTGTGATAATCAACATCCCCTTCTACCTTAATCTTCCTTTCTCCTGAGATTGTAAGTGTGTTTTCTGTTACAGAGATGTCCAGCTCCTCTGGTTTTATTCCAGGAAGTTCAGCTCTTACATAATAGTTATTCTCGTCCTCAGTAAGATTTACAAGTGGAAATACACCTGCTGCTGGCTCTTTCAGGATACCTTCTGAGATCTCTTCAAAAAATCTGTCCATCTCTTCTTTTACCCTTTCAAGTTCTGCAAAGAGACTTGGAAGCATTCCCCATCTCATAACTTAAGACCTCCTTTTTTGATTTTTCTCTAATGAAAACATAAGAATTATAGAGGACTTGTCAAGCTTATATTTACGGTATATATAATCAAAAAACAGGAGGGAAAAGATGAAGGCAATGGTGCTTGAAAGAATATTTGACCTCAGTAAAGAAAGGAATCCTCTTGTCATGAAGGATCTTCCTATACCAAAGCCTGAAAAAAGACAGGTCCTTTTAAAGGTGCTTACATGTGGTGTATGTCATACTGAACTTGATGAAATAGAAGGAAGGACCCCTCCTTCTGAATTTCCCATGATACTTGGTCATCAGGTTGTAGGGATTGTAGAGGATGTGGGAAAAGATGCAAAGAGGTTTAAAATAGGTGATAAAGTAGGAGTTGGATGGATATACTGGGCATGTGGAAGGTGCAGCTTTTGCAAATCAGGAAACGAAAATCTCTGTCCTGAATTCAAGGCTACAGGAAGAGATGCCTATGGTGGATATGCAGAATACATGGTAGTGGATGAGGATTTTGCTTGCAGGATTCCAGAAGTATTTTCTCCAGAAGAAGCTGCTCCACTTCTCTGTGCAGGTGCAATAGGATACCGTTCCTTAAGGCTTACAAACATAAAAGATGGGCAAAACTTAGGTCTTACAGGATTTGGTGCATCAGGTCATCTTGTTCTGAAGATGGTAAGACACAGGTTTCCAAATACATCTGTATTCGTATTTGCGAGAAGCGAAAGAGAAAGGGAATTTGCAAAGGAGCTTGGTGCGGTCTGGGCAGGAGATACAGAAGAAAGATCACCAGAACTTCTTGATGCAATAATAGATACGACTCCTGCATGGAAGCCTGTTGTTGAAGCAATGAAAAATCTGAAACCAGGAGGAAGACTCGTAATAAATGCAATAAGAAAGGAGGACATGGATAAGGAATATCTTCTGAAGATAGACTATCCAGAACATATATGGATGGAAAAAGAGATAAAGTCTGTTGCAAATGTTACGAGAAAAGACATAGAAGAGTTTTTAAGACTTGCAGCAGAGATTCCTTTAAAGCCTGAATTTCAACTTTTCAGCTTGGAAGAAGCAAACATTGCACTTATGGAGCTCAAAGAAAGAAAAATAAGAGGAGCAAAGGTCCTGAAGATTTCATGAAAGAAAGGCTTCTGGAAATCTACAGAAGACTTTTTGACTTTTTTGGACCACTGAACTGGTGGCCAGCAAATGACGAGCTTGAGATAGCTGTAGGAGCTATACTTACACAGAATACAAACTGGAGGAATGCAGAAAAGGCTATAAGGAATCTGAAACAAAAGGGTTTACTTTCAGTTAATGCCTTAAGCAAGATCAAAGAAGAGGATCTTTCTTATGAAATAAGATCCTGTGGCTATTACAGGATAAAGGCAAAGAGGATAAAGAATTTTATAAAACACATCGTAGAAAGATTTGATTCTGATCTAAAAAGATTCTTATCACTTGATACAGAAAGCTTAAGAAATGAGCTTCTTTCAATCAAAGGAATAGGACCTGAGACAGCTGACTGTATTCTTCTTTATGCTGCAAAAAGACCTGTATTTGTCGTTGATGAATATACTTTTAGAATCCTTAGAAGACACAATCTTATTTGGGATCAAATAAGCTATGAGGATTTACAAAAGATCTTTATGGAGAATCTTCCAGCTGATGTAGAGATGTTCAGCCAGTTTCATGCACTTATTGTTGAGACAGGAAAGAGATTCTGTAAAAAAAAGCCAATCTGTAAATCCTGTCCTTTAGAAGGGATTTGAAAGACGCCAAAGCCATGTTTTTTTCAGACCTTCTTTTAGTGAAGTCTTAGGAGTCCAATTGAGAATTCTTTTTGCCTTTTCTACAGAAAGACAGCTTTTTCTCAAATCTCCAGGTCTTGCAGGTCTTCTTATTGGTTCTTCAAGTTCTTCAGGAACATCATGTCCCATTTCTCTGTATACGGAAATGATAAGCTTATAAAGATGAAGTGTCTTTGTCCCTATGCCTGTTCCTATGTTAAAAAAATCATTATCTCCTCTTTCAAGTGCCTTTATATTTGCTTCCACTACATCCTCAACAAAACAATAATCCCTTATCATACCTTCCTTATCTTCTGGAAAGTGATAAAGGACAGACTTTTTTCCACTGAGGATGTTGTTCATAAATATTGCAACAACACCTGCTTCTCCATGAGGGATCTGTCTTGGACCATATATGTTTGCATATCTAAGTGTTGTAAACTTCAGTCCATACTGATGACTGTAATATGAAAGATAATACTCTGAGCAGTATTTGCTTATTGCATATGGAGAAAGAGGTCTTGGCTCGTATGACTCACTTGTAGGAAACTCTTCTGCTTCTCCGTATATTGCACCACCTGATGATATAAAAATAAACTTCTTTACACCATACCTTACAGCACTTTCTAAAAGATTAAGGATTCCTTTTATGTTTACATCTGCATCAAAGAGAGGATCTCTTACAGACTCAGGAACGCTTATCTGTGCAGCATGATGATTTATTACATCTGGTCTTTCCTCTTTTATTATCTCTCTTATCTCCTCTGATCTTATGTCTGCCTTATAAAACCTTGCTTTTGGATTTACATTCTCCCTTTTTCCAGTAAAAAGATTATCAACAACAACTACATCATGCCCCTCCCTGATATACCCATCCACTACATTTGATCCAATAAAACCTGCTCCACCTGTTACAAGTATCTTCATCTTTTTTTAAAGGGGGCATAAAGCCCCCTCCTCCTTTTAGAAAAGACCTGTTACCTTTCCTGTATCAGGATCTACATCTATTCTTCTGAATGCTGGATTTGATCCTGTTCCTGGCATAAGGCTTATTGTTCCTGTCATTGGGCAGATAAACTTTGCACCAGAAAAGATAAGGATGTCTCTTACAGGAAGGACCCATCCTTTTGGAACACCTTTCAGATTTGGATCATGGCTTAGGCTTAAGTGTGTCTTTACCATCATAGTCATGTAATCGTCATACTTTGGATCAGATTCTATCATCTTTGCCTTCTGTTCTGCTTCTGGACTCCAGGATACATCATCTGCACCATATACCTCTTTTGCTATTACCTTTACCCTTTCCCTTAGCTTCATCTCAAGTGGATAAAGGAACTTAAAGTCTGTCTTTTCCTCACATGCATCAATTACTGCATCTGCAAGTTCAAGTGCTCCTTCTCCTCCATATCTCCAGTGATTTGATACTGCACATCTTGCACCTGCTGCCTCTGCTGCTTTTCTTACAGCCTTTATCTCATCCTCTGTATCAGTTGGAAATACATTTATGCATACAACTGGATTTATTCCAGACTTCCTTACGATGTTTATGTGATGGATCAGATTCTCACATCCTTTTTCCACAAGCTCAACATTCTCCTTTGTATATTCTTCTGGCATTGGTTTTCCAGGAACGACCTTTGGTCCTCCACCATGCATCTTAAGTGCCCTTATGGTTGCTACAAGGACTGCTACATGAGGCTTCAGTCCACTCAGACGGCACTTCACATTCCAGAACTTTTCAAAACCTATGTCTGCACCAAATCCACTTTCTGTTACATGATAGTCAAAGAGCTTAAGACCGATTCTGTCAGCAATAATGGAAGACTGTCCTACTGCAATATTTGCAAATGGTCCTGCATGAACCATTACTGGCTGATATTCTACTGTGCAGCAGAGTGTTGGATTTATCGTATTTCTCATCCATGCAGCCATTGCATTTCCAACTTCAAGATCACGAGTGGTGATTGGCTTTCCGTCCCTGCTGAATGCTACAGTAATGTTGTTAAGTCTTTCTTTCAGATCCCTCAGATCCTTTGCAATTGCAAGGATTGCCATGCATTCTGAACTTACAGCTATGTCAAATCTTGACTCCATTGTATATCCATCCATCCTTCCACCAAGTCCAATTACAATATGTCTGAGTGCCTGTGCACAGAGATCTATTACCCATCCCATCTGAACTCTTGTAGGATCTATATTCAGTCTTGGCTTTCCTGAAAGTCTGAGAAGTGTCTCATCATCATAGTTTCTTTCGTGCTGCATCCTTGCAGTAAGAGCTACCATTGCAAGATTATGTGCATACATTATTGCGTCTATGTCTCCTGTAAGTCCTAAGGAGAATTCTGTCATTGGAATAAGTAGTGCATTTCCTCCACCTGCTGCTGTTCCTTTTATGTTCATCGTAGGACCTGCTGATGGCTGTCTTATTGCAGCTCCTACATTCTTTCCTCTCTTTGCAAGTCCTTCTACGAGTCCTAAGGTTGTTGTTGTCTTTCCTTCACCAAGAGGTGTTGGTGTTATTGCTGTAACATCTATGTATTTTCCGTCTGGTCTTCCTTCAAGCCTCTTTATGATCTTCAGAAAATCAAGCTTACATACCCTTCCCATAGGAATTATTTCATCCTTTTCAAGACCAAGTCTATCTCTCCATTCTTCTGGTGTTGGCATATTCTTTTCTGCCTCTTCTGCTATCTTCCAGTCTGGCATCTTTGTTGGATCATAAGGCATAGCTCCTCCCTCCTTTTTTTTATTTTATCTTGCCCTTCCTGCAAAGAATCTTCCAGGAAGGGAAGGTGTTATCCACTTGCAGCAGCAAGTTGGTGTAAAGTGAAGTATTGTGCAATGTTTGCTTATGTGATCAATTATGTGTGTTACATCCTCGTGAAGGATACCGAGTTCTGGCTCACAGACTATGTTCTTCATCCATGTCCTCCAGAGCCTGTCTTCCCAGTCATAGTTCTGGATGTGAAGAAGGGTAAATGTTTCTGCATCAATAAAAAGCCTCCTTTTCTTGTATACATAATTTCTGTCCTTTGATCTTATCTCAACAACATATACTGGTCTTCTTTCAAAACAGAAGTATGTCTTTCCAAGTCTTGGATAGTGTCTTGCATAACCGTATGGAGCTGTTGATGGAAGGAGGTATTCTCTGAATTCTACAAGTTCGTATTCATTTGGAAATACCTTTGGAGAAAGCTTCTGCCAATAGCTTCTGAAGTCTTCCCAGATCATGTCTGATCCAAGAAGTGGATCAAAAAGATCTGTTCCAGAAACCCTCCTTACTCTTCTCATAGAAGGTATATACATTTTTGCAAGATCTGGCTTGTGTGTGTCAAGATACCTGACACGAAAGAGTATAAATCCTTTTATGTCCTGTGGATAGCTAAAGTAGTTTACCATCCATTCAAATACACCTTCCTTGTTTTCTCCCCATGTTGGCATTGGATCTATGTGTGTCCTTCCTGTCTGTCTGAAATACCAGAGGTGAAAATGATATGTCCTGTCATATTTTCCATCTGGTCCATAAAGATCCCAATACATTGGTGCAAAGCGGAGACAGTCTCCAACAATGTCCACTTTGTCATGATTCCATGCAAGCTGAACAGCAGCAAGTCTTGGATTGTTTATGTCAGGTCTTGGAAAAGGAGTTCCTGCAACCCATCCTACAAGTGTAACTCCGTCTTCTGCAATACGACACCTTTTACTGTATTTTCTCGTAAACTCTATCCACCACCTGTTTGGATATATGCTCCTTGTAGGAACTATCTCTATCTGTGGAAGTGGCATGTAGCTTTTTGGATCAAGTCTCTCATAAATGTCTTCTGGCATAAGCTCCTTCAGACCAGGATACTTCTTGTAGTTTTCACCATTTATTATCATTCCTGGCTTTATCTCAGGTGCAATCTTTCCTACGAGATCAGGTGCTTTGAATCCTATTATCTCATTCCATTCTTCCTGAAGCCCTTTTGCACCTCTTGGATGAAGCTGTCTTTCCACTATATCAGGTGGAACTATCTCTTCTGTTGTTGGCCACTTCCAGTAGTATCCTTTTGTCTCCCAGACCCTTCCATCATCAAGAGTAAGTCTTAGCTTTCTTGGAGTCTTGTCCCTGTCACTTTCAACTGCATAATACTCTGTCTTTCCATCCCATGCCTTGCTTTTGTCCCTCCATATGTGTGATACATATCTTCCTCTTCCTGGAAAATCCTCTTTTTCAAGATCAGGATCCTTCCATTCAGGCTTTGCTTCCTTAGGAAAACTGAAAGAAAGTGCTGCTGCAGCACCAGCTGCTCCCATATATTTCAGAAACTGCCTTCTTGTCATATCCTTCATAAATTATCCCTCTTTAAAGCTGATATGTCATCTTTACATAAACCTCATCTCTGTCTGCCCAGTGTCCAAATTCTCTTCTGTAATCATTTGCTCCTGCAAATACGAATATTGCTCCAATTTCTGGTCTCCAGTTATTCCCTATCTCAAACTTTACCTTTGGCTTAAGCCACCATGTCCCATATGTCCAGTCAATGACTGCAAGGATCTGTGGTTTTAGAAAATCGTGGAAATAGCTTGTTCTTGTAAGAAGTGTTGAATAAAACATGTCTTCTCTTGCTATCCAGTCACTGTATGGTCCAACCTGAAGTTCATAGTCATCAGGATAGTTAAAGATATGTTTGTGGAAGAACTGTCCTGATATGAATATGTTCTTTTCTGGATTGATATACTTTATTTTTACAGGCCAGTCAAATCCAAGCATGTATGTGAGGACATCCTTTTCATCAACTTCCCTTCTGTCAAATGATGGAAAGCGTGTTGTATTAAACAGGAAGTCCTGCTGATACAGAAGCTCAAGTCTCAGGATTGGATTTATCTGACCTTTAAAAATTTTTCTGAATGAATAAAATTCCCTCGTTGCAGTAATTCCATATGAATTTATCTTTGGATAAATCTTCTTTACGATAAGTGTCCCTGTTACTGGATCAAATCCTACACTCCTTACAGTAGGAACAACTCCATCCCAGAAGTTTCTGTATCCTCTAAAGAAGTTAAATGTTACCCTTGTATCCCATATGTTTGCAATAAGCCTTATTCCCCATTCAGTATTGTCAATCTGTCTGTCTGGTCTATCATCAAGGACAATTACATTTATTCCTGCTGGAAGAAGGGGATCGTGTGGACTCCAGATGGAATTATCAACAATTCTTGGTGTTCTTATGTCTCCTGGATTTACGACAACCTCTATTGTCGGCTCTTCTATTGGACCAAATGACCTTCCTCCAAGTGTATAATCAACCCTTATAAGAAAAAGAGGAATCCTTGTTGTTTCGTATCCTTCATCAGAATCCCTGAAAAGAGATTCCCTTGATATGTCAAGTGGATTTATGATGTCACAGAGTCTCATTCCATCTGCCTGTCCCCATGCTAACTGCTGTTTTCCTATACGGACAACGAGATTTCCACTCATATAGTTTATGTAAGCCTCTCTCAGGACATCATATGCTGTAAATTCAAGATGAAGTGGTGTTCTGGATCTTGTAAATCCCCTATCCCTCCAGCTATCATTATGCTGTTTCATGTCATAGATATGATCTCCCATAAGCCTGTTTATAAGACGGATATGAATTTCCTGAGTAAGCCAGAATGTAGTATCAAGATATACCGTGTAGTATGCAGAATGGAGTCCTGGATCATCGTAGTATTTGAATCTTCCGTCAGGACTCAGCTCAACTTTTTTATCACTGTGAGCAGAAAATGCAAATTCCTGAGAAAGATAACCCGTTATGTTTACCTCCTTTCCAAATATCACATAATCAACTGAATAAGCATTTCCTGAAAGAAGGATTATAAGAAAGAAGATGAGTATTCTCATTCTTGCACCTTCAGGATTTTTCTTAATCTTTCAGGAATCCTCACTATCTTTCCTTCCCTGTTAAGACATACATGATGAGTATATCCTTTTGCCATGACCTCTCCATCTTTTATTATCTCATACTCAAAACGCATACTCGCTCTTTTTACAATTGATGGCCATGCTGCTACTTCAAGTAGATCATCGTATCTTACAGGCTTAAGGAACTTACAATAGAATTCAGTTACGGGCATAAAATAACCCATCTCCTCAAGTTCCTTATACGGAAGTCCTTTCTGCCTCATATACTCTGCCCTTCCCATCTCAAACCACCTGTGATAAGCACCATGATTTGCCCATCTCATCTGATCCACATCACTGTAAAGAACCCTTACCTTTGTAATAACAGCTTTTTTTTGCACACCTTTCTTTACGGTTTTTTTTGGAAAGGACTATATTCAAAATAAGACTTTATGTCAACCTATTCCTGAATAATTCCTTTTGGAGTTATCCATATCTCAAGCTTTGTATTCCAGCCTCCATCTTCTATCCTTATAACACACTCCTTTTCTGGCTTTTCCATAAGTATGATGTATGGTCCGTATTTGAAATATCCTACAGGATTCCATCCCTCTTTCTGCATTCCTATGTAGAAAAAATTAAAAAGAGAAAGGGGATCAACCCTTCCTTCAAAATGCATTACTCCACCTTTCAGATTAGCATATTCAACGAGGAAAGACTTTTCAGTAATAAGTTTCATGTCCTTTGGAATAGGAATGTCAGTAAAGTCATAATAGGTTTTTGTTTCTTCTTTTTTTTCTTCTAAGATCCCCTGAGTTGGCTTTTTCTTTTCTGTTGCACATGAAAATGCAATTGCAAGAAATAGTATTAAAATAAGTCTTCTCATAGATTCCTCCTATTTTGTAATTTTTTCATATGGCCATGCCATGATTCCTCCATCAAGAAAAGCAAGTTTTTCTCTTTCAAATCCCTTTCCAGCAAGTATCCTTACAGCCTCATATCCTCTAAGAGATATCTTGCATGTTGCAACTATCTCCTTGTCTTTTGGAAGTTCATCAGCCTTTTCCCTTAACTTTCCAAGAGGAATGTATACTACATTCTCATAAGGAAGTCTCACTTCTTCCACTTCCTTAGGAGTTCTTACATCAAGGATAACGAAGTCTTCTTTTGCCTCAAGCTTTTCTTTTAGCTCCTTTGGACTGTAACTTCTTGAAAGCCCATCTCTCTTATTCTGTATAATGTTTGCTGCAACGATGAGATTGTCCATTGCAGGAGAATATGGTGGAGAATATGCCATATCCACATCCATTATGTCATCAACTGTTGCGCCTTTCAGGATAAGAGAGGCACATGTATTTATCCTGGAAAAAACATCTCCTTCTCCTATTATCTGTGCACCAAGAAGTCTTCCTGAATACTTTTCTGCAATAAGTTTTATGATTATGGGCTTGCTTTCTTTCATAAAATGAGGTCTGTCAGGACCAGGATTTATACAGGTTATTACCTCATATCCCTTTTTCCTTGCATGTGCTTCTGTTATTCCTGTTCTTGCAATATTCAGATCAAGGACCTTAAGTATAGCTGTTCCAACTGTTCCTTTAAACTGGCTTGTCCTTCCACATATATTGTCTGCAATTATCCTTCCATGTTTATTTGCAATTGAACCCATAGGCGTATAGGTCTTTTCTCCAGTTACGAGATTATATATCTCCACACAATCTCCACCTGCATATATGTCAGGATCAGAAGTCCTTAAGAAAGAATCTACCTTTATCCCAAATCTTCCTATCTGAAGTCCTGCTTCCTTAGCAAGCTCTATGTTTGGTCTGAATCCTATTGCAAGAAGGACAATATCTGCTTCTATTTCTCTTTTTTCTGTCAATACCTTCTTTACCCTTCCATTTTCTCCAACAAACTCCTTTACACCTTCTCCACAGAAAAGCTTTACTCCTTTCTGTTTCAAGTAGTTCATAATGAGAAGAGAGATTTCTTCATCAAGGAAAGCTGGAAGAACAAAAGGAAGTTTTTCTACTAAACTGACTTCATATCCTTCCTTTAAAAAAGCTTCTATACATTCCATTCCTATCATTCCAGCTCCAACTATAACAACACTCCTTCCTTTTCCTTCCTTTATTGCTCTTTTTATCGTCTTTCCATCATTCAGACTTTTAAGTGTATATATGCCTTCAAGTCCTATTCCTGGAATAGGAGGTCTTAAAGGTGTGCTTCCTGTTGCTATTATGAGCTTATCATAAGAGATCTCCTCCTCTTTTCCATTACAGACCACCTTTACTTTCTTGTTCTTTCTGTCTATCTTTTTTGCCTCACACCTTACCCTTACATCAACCCCTTTTACATTCTTAAAAAAAACCGTATCTCTTAGGACTCCAACAGCCGTCTTCATAAGCTCTGAAATGTCAGAGAATTCGTCAGAAAGATAAAAAGGAAGACCACATGCACCATAAGATATCTCTTCTCCTTTTTCAATGATCAATACATCATATTCAGGCTTAAGTCTTTTTATCCTGGCAGCTGCCTTTGGTCCACATGCAACACCTCCAATTATTACTATTTTCATTTTAAACCTCCTGTTGATTTTTGAATGGCAATAGAGTTATAAAACTAAATGTCAGATAAAGTCAAGGAAAGGAGATGAAAGATGGCAGAGATAAAAAGCACGATAGATCTTATTATGGAAAAGCTAAAGAAGATGGAGATAACAGAAGAGGAAAAAAAGGAGATAGCAAGGAAAGAGGCAAGAGAAAGGGCAAAGAGGATTCTGGCAAGATATACTCAGAGACCAAATATTTATGATGTTATGAAAGAGCTTGAAGAGATTTCTGAAGAAAAAAGGAGGTTTGTTGAAGAAGAGCTGATAAATGAGTGTATAGAAGTTATAGAACCATTTGGGGCAAGAAATCAGGATGTCCTGAAACTGATGCAGGAGATAATAAAAAAAGATGTAAGTTCTTTAAAGGATCTGATCTTATCTTTTGAAAAACAGCTTGAGGAAGAGAAAAGAAGATATGAAAGGTATCTGCTTGAAAGACTTAAAAACAGAGGGATATCTGGAAGTGCTGTTATTCCAAATATTGAGGCTGACAGTGGATGGAAGAAAAGGATAGAAGATGAGAAAAAAAGACTTCATTCATACATGAATGACCTTATCAGCAAGCTGAAGTGATGTGATGATGTCTAACATGTTCGTTGTTTCACCAATCTTTTTCTTTTTCAAAAGCCCAAAATGATCAAGACATGTTCCACATACAAAGATCTGAACACCGCTTTCCTCAAGTTCTTTCAGTGAAGAAAGAAGAGGAGATCCTTCTACTGTAAGCTTTACTCCACTGTTCATAAATATGATCCTCCAAAGCCCTTCCATCTCTTTCAGTGTATTTATAAAGTTCTCCATAAGCTTTTTGCCAAGTTCATCATCTCCATGACCAATCCTGTCTGCTGTGATCATTATAAGTATCTTTTTTTCTTCTTCTTCAGGTTTAAAAGATGCAAGACAAGCTTTATCTTCAAATATCCCTATTATCTTTACTGCACCTTCCTCTTCTTTTGTAGATACAGAGAATCCTTGAGAAGACAAAAATCTAACTACATTCTGCTTTGCAGCCTCATTGTCAACTATTACTGTTATCTCCCTTGGTCTTTCTTTTTCAATTGCCTCTTTTGTCTTTAAAACAGGAGCAGGACAAGAAAGTCCTCTTGTATCAACTATCATCTCTTGCCTCCAAAAGGCTTCATAAGCATCCTTATCTGTCTTTCTGTAAGAGGCTCTCCATAATTTGTAAACTGAACGACTTCTTTTCCTTCTTTCAATGGAATCCATCTTCCTTCTTTTTTATCAAAATATGTCCACTTTATATTTTCCAAGACACATGGAACAACACCTTTCCAAGATATAATCCTTCCATCCTTATATGAAACAACAGGAATCTTTTTTCCTTCCTTTATAAGCCTCATTGCCTTATTTGCATGACATTCACGACAGCTTCTTCCTTTTCTTACTGAATGAGTAAAAAAAGGTGCATATGCAATGAATCTTTTTCCTTTGTATACTATTGTCATAACAGTTCCTGCTGTTACTTTTCCTTTGAAGTTTATAAGAAGAAGCCAGGATTTTACAGGAATAAAATTTCCTTCTTCAGTCCTTGTTTTAAGAAAGCTTTCAAAATGGCAGTTATAACATACCATACTTGAACTTACATGACATGCAAGACAGTCAACCTTTCCTTTATGAATCCTGTGAGCTCTAAGCTTTTTTTCAAATACTGGAGCAGCTCCTTTCCCAGTATGACAAAAAAGACAGTCTGTTTTAACAGCATCCCTTCTTGCAATGTATTCCTTTCCTGTTCCATGAACATCCTTTCCTGAATGACAGTCCATACATTTCATATCATGATGGATTCCCAATGTATTCATCTTTTTGTCAAATTCTTCTGTCATCCTCTCCCTTCCATGACAAGTAAGACATGTCTTTTGATCTTTTGCTTTTGAAAGAGAAAAAAAACATCCTTCTTCTTTCTGTATCATGTGACATATGTCACAGCTTTTTACATGACACTGACTGCAACCAAGTCTTTCATAAGCTATGTTTGTAACCTTCATGAAACCTTTTTCATACCAGTATTTCATTCCAGCTCCAGTATAATGAAGACTTTTGCAATAGAATGAATAGAACTGTTCAGCACAGACAGGATCTAAAAGAAAAAGAGCTGATATGATAAAAAGAACGACTCTTCTCATAACTACTTTCTCCTTACTTTATAATCACAACCTCTTCTTTACTTTTTATCACTTCTCCTATAATACTTGCTTCTATTCCTTCTTTTTTCAGATCTTCCAGAAGAGAATATGCATCTTTTCTGTCAGATGCTATAAGAAGACCTCCTGAAGTTTGTGGATCAAAGAAGAGGATAAGAAGAAGCTCATCTTTTGCTTCTAACTTTACTCTATCTTTCCAGAAATCCATGTTCTTATATGTCCCAGCAGGGACAAGACCCATTTCTGCATATCTTCTTGCTTCAGCAATTACAGGAACATCTTTGGAATTTATAACTATAGAAAGTCCAGTTCCATAGATCATCTCTTCCATGTGTCCAATAAGACCAAATCCCGTTATATCTGTGCATGCATGAACATTAAATCTGAGCATTATTTCTGATGCCTTTCTGTTCAGTTCTGCCATGAGTTTCGTAACATAGATGACTGTCTTTTCAGAGGCAATCCCACCTTTTATTGCAGTATTTATTATCCCTGTTCCTATTGGCTTTGTAAGTATAAGAAGATCTCCTTCCTTTAAACCTCTTTTTGTTATGACCCTTTCTGGATGAACAAATCCTGTAACAGAAAGCCCATACTTTAATTCCTTATCCTCTACACTGTGTCCTCCTATAAGTATCACACCAGCTTCCTTAAGCTTATCCATACCTCCTTTAAGTATATCCTGAAGTATTGCTATGTCCATCTCTTTTGAAGGAAAAGCTACGAGATTCATGGCTAATTTAGGAGTTCCTCCCATTGCATATACATCACTTAAGGCATTTGCTGCTGCAATCTGTCCAAACCAATAAGGGTCATCTACAACAGGTGTAAAAAAATCTACTGTCTGAATAAGAGCAATTTCATCACTTATCTTATAGACTCCTGCATCATCAGGCTCTTCCAGTCCTATAATCAAGTTTGGATCTTTTAGGACATCTATACCACAGAGAGCCTTATCCAGCTCTCTTGGAGAAAGCTTGCTTGCTCACCCAGAAGCACTGACAGTTCTCGTAAGCCTTACTTGCATCTTGTGAAAAGATATGACTAAAATAAGCATCTGTCAAATTGAAAAATTCTATTAAAATCCCGTGTAAAGATCGGATTTTTCTATTGTTCACATGGAGTATAAGGAAAAGATAATGACATTGGAAGAAGTAAGAGATGTTGTCAAAAGACTCAGGAAAGAAAAAAAGAAGATAGTCTTTACTAATGGCTGCTTTGATCTCATACATCCAGGTCATGTAAGATGTCTATATCAGGCAAAAAAAGAAGGAGATTTTCTTATAGTAGCAATAAACAGTGACAGTTCTGTAAGGAGGATAAAAGGGGAGAAAAGACCTATATTGAGTGAAAAAGAAAGGGCAGAGATAATCTCTGCTTTAAGTTTTGTAGATGCAGTGGTTATATTTCAAGAAGATACTCCGGAAAGTATAATAAGGGAAATCCTTCCAGATGTCCTTGTAAAAGGAGGAGACTGGAAAGAAGAGGAAATAGTAGGTGCAGATATTGTGAAGAGGAATGGAGGAAGGGTTGTCAGAGTTCCATATGAAGCTGGATTTTCCACGACATCTATTATAGAAAAGATCAAAAAAAGATATTGTGGGGAATAAGATGGAAAAGGTATGGGGAGGAAGATTTAGGGAAGGATTGGATCCAATTGCTGAAAGATTTAATGCATCTATAAGCTTTGATTTTAGACTTTATCCTTATGACATTAAAGGGACTGTTGCTCACTGCAAGATCCTTGAAAAAGCAGGGATAATAAAAAAAGATGAGGCTAAAAAGATTATAGAAGCACTTGGAAAGATAGGGGAAGAGATAAGGTCTGGAAAGATAAAAGCAGAAGGATATGAGGACATTCATACACTTGTTGAAAAGAAGCTTATTGAGAAATTAGGAGAGATTGGTGAAAAGATACATACGGGAAGAAGCAGAAATGATCAAGTCTCACTTGACATGAGACTCTTTGTAAAAGATGCCATAAGGGATGTAATCTCAAAGATAAAAAAATTGCAGCTTTCATTAATTGATCTTGCAGAAAAAAACATAGACATAATCATTCCAGGTTATACACATCTTCAAAGAGCCCAACCTGTTCTTTTAAGTCATCATCTTATGGCATATTATGAGATGCTAAAAAGGGATAAAGAAAGGTTTAGACAGTCTTTTAGAAGAACAGATGTTATGCCACTTGGAAGTGGAGCAATTGCTGGAACAAGCTTTGAGTTTGAAAGGGAAATTGCTTTAAAAGAGCTTGGATTTTCTGAAATGAGCAGAAACAGTATTGATGCAGTAAGTGATAGGGATTTTGTAATAGACTTCATATATTCTGCTTCAGTCCTTATGCTTCACCTGAGCAGATTAAGTGAGGAGATAATACTTTGGTCAACAAAAGAATTCAGCTTTATAGACCTTCCTGATTCATTCTCTACAGGAAGCAGTATAATGCCACAGAAAAAGAATCCAGACATTGCTGAGCTTATAAGAGGAAAGACAGCAAGGATTTATGGAAACCTTATGTGTATGCTTACTTTAATGAAAGCACTTCCTCTTGCATACAATAAAGACATGCAGGAAGACAAAGAACCTCTTTTTGACACATATGACACAGTCTGTGATTGTCTTGAAGTAATAGCCAGACTTGTAAAAGGAATAAGATTTAACAGAGAAAAGATAAAAGAAGAAGTAAAAAAAGGATACATTACAGCAACAGACCTTGCAGAATATCTCGTAAGAAAAGGGATTCCATTCAGGAAAGCACATAGGATCGTTGGTGAAATTGTCCTTTATGCAATAGAAAAAGGAAAACAGCTTGATGAACTTTCTCTGGATGAGCTAAAAAAGTTTTCTTCAATTATAGAAGATGATGTTTATGAATGGCTTGATCCTGAAAATTCTGTAAGAAAAAAGAAGATCTATGGTGGAACATCTCCAGAGTATGTAAAAAGAAGTATAGAAGAAGCAAAGAAAGAACTTGAGAGAGAATGAGAAAGCTTATTTTTATTATCCTGATCTTTTCTCTTTGCTGTGGAAAAAAAGGAAGACTTACTCTTCCTGAAAAAAGACTTCCTTTTAGAGTCTGCTTTATGGAATCAGAGATAAGATATGGAAGGGTTTTTATTAAGGGAAAGATTGTTGGAAAAGAAGAAAGATTTAAGCTTTCTGATATAATAGGCTGTAGGGTATATTATGAAAAATACAGTTTTGAAAATCCTCCTTGTGTTTTGTGTCCCAAATATTATATAAAGTTCAAAGAAGTAAAAGGGAAGGTTTCAGAAGGAAGGTTATTTATGTGTGAGCTTCCTTGGATAAAAAAAAGAGGGATTTATTACATAAAGGTAAGGCTTTTGGGAAAGGGAAATGCAATTGGACCAGATTCAGAAGAAGTAAGGATAGAAATTCCTTATGATCTTTAGAAAAGATGTCTATAAGAGAAATAGCAAGAGAGCTTTATAGGCTTCAAAAAGAAGTCCAGAAGATAGAGGAAGATTTGAGGAAAGAAAAGGATCCTGAAAAGAAGCTTGACCTTGAAAAAAGACTGAGAGAAGTAAAAGCAGAAAGAGATAGAGTAAAAGCAGTGCTTGAAGGAATGAAGAAATATCCTGATATAAGGAGACCAAGATAATGGACTTCAGTCTTACCAAAGAACAAAGGGACATAATAAAAGCAGCAAGAGAATTTGCCTTAGGGGAATTTCCAGAAAGGGCACAGCAGTTTGACAGAGAAGAAAGCTTTGATTATAGCCTTCACAAGAAGGCATGCGAACTTGGATTTGTGGGAGTTTTTATAGATGAGGAGTATGGAGGGGCAGGCTTAGGATACTTTGAACACTGTCTTATATCAGAAGAATTCTGGTCAGTAGATCCAGGGATAGGACTTGCGATACTTTCAACTACATTTGGAGCAGAACTTCTACTTCGTTATGGGACAGAAGAGCAAAAAAGAGAGATTCTTCCAAAGCTTGTAAGAGGGGAAGCGATTCTTGGGACAGCGATAACAGAGCCTGATGCAGGATCAGACGTATCATCAGCGAAGACAGTTGCAGAGCTTAAAGGGGGAGATTGGGTAATAAACGGTAGCAAGATTTTTATAACGAATGGGACGGTAGCAGATTATCTTCTTGTATTTTGTCTTACAGATCCTGAAGCAGAAAGACACAGAAGGCACAGTGTGATAATAGTTCCTACGGATGTAGAAGGATTTGAGGCGGAGAAGATAAGGGGGAAGATGGGGGTGAGGGCATCAGATACAGCAGAGATAAGTTTCAGGGATGTGAAGGTTCCGAAAGAGAACCTGGTAGGGAAAAGAGGAGAGGGATTCAGGCAGATAATGGAATTTCTGAACATAACAAGGGTACATGTAGCAGCGCAGGCAGTAGGACTTGCAAGAGGAGCATATGAGGAGGCGGTAAGGTATGTGAAGCAGAGGGAGCAGTTTGGTAAGAAGCTGATGGAATATCAGGTGACCCAGTTCAAGTTAGCGGAGATGGCGACGATGATAAGGGCAGCAAGGAATCTTTATTGGGAGGCTGCATGGAAGATAGACAATGGAGGAGCAGATCCAGTTTTGAGTGCAATGGCGAAGTGGTATGCGGGGAAGGTGGCGGTTATGTGTGCTGATGAAGCTGTTCAGCTTCATGGTGGATATGGATATATTGATGAATATAAGGTTCAAAGGCTTTACAGAGATGCAAAGATACTTGAGATATATGAAGGAACAAAGGAGATAGAAAAAACAGTTATCTCCAGAGCTATTTTAAAGTAGGCCCCATCCAAACCATGACTTTCATCATGGTTTGGATGGGGCTGAGGTGGAGGTAGTCCCGATGAGGGATAAGCTGAACTCCGGGAATAGGAACCGGAGAGGTGAAGAGGAGAGGGGTTTTCTCTCCCGCTACCTGCGTCCCGTAGTTGCCCGTAAGGGCAGACACTCTGGGATGGAGCACCAGTCCCAGACCCTGTTGGTGGTGGGAGATGAAACCCAGCCTGAGATGGTGTTGGTGAACGCTCCTGCCACTATCAGAGACTACGGGACTTCACCGAGGTGCAGTTTATTATTAACCCCATTATGGGAGATGGCTTAAATGCCAATTAAGCAGATGA
>Ga0190367_1000171_pt1 | contig 50378 bp, 41 predicted proteins | sample 4872181011_MG_FD_171838 | JGI IMG/M metagenome (GOLD analysis project Ga0190367, IMG submission 171838) | Hydrothermal vent microbial mat bacterial communities from Southern Trench, Guaymas Basin, Mexico - 4872-18-10-11_MG | ecosystem: Environmental > Aquatic > Marine > Hydrothermal vents >... | reverse complement strand
AAAGCTCAAGTCCTCCTCTTGGCTCAGAATTCTACTCACCAACTTCTTTCAACCTTGCTAGGACAGAGGGATTAATTATCAAGGTAGTTATCCACCCAGAGCTAACTAAATACATAAAATCATTCGTAAAGGGGAAAGGTAGAATATATAGGCATGAACTGAACATTGGAGACTTCATTAAGATAAAACGTTTAGATAATAAGATTGAAGTTACCGTAGAGGGTAAGACTGTGGCGTCTTCTGAGCTATTAAACGATAAAGCTAGTGTCATTAGCTTAACGATAAAGGGTTATCCCCTTAAAATAGTAGTCGCAAAGTGTGTTGTTCCAGATATCACTAGCATACAACTCTCTCATGAACATAAGAAGGAGGCCTTAGCGGAGTTCAATAAGTCTCCTTTCGTAAAATGGCTTAAGGAAAATAGGTTTAGTTACATAATTTGTGACTTTAGTCCTACAGTGCTCTTTAATCCTGTAGAAGAGTTGAGTTATTGTCTTGAAGGAACATTTGTCGACCTTAATGTTGAAGGATTAAGAGTTCATCATTACATTCACTTTAAGAATCCCTACACTATATACTTCGATGTCCCTAAAGAAGTCTTAGTTTCATCTGAGGAAAAAGGTAAATACTATATTCTCTTCGAAATCATAGGAGTCCATGGAAAAGGAGAATTTGCATGTTATCGCGATTTCACGTGTCCTGGTGTTAAGTTCAAACCATCTGTCCCTAAAGGACCTAGCGAAGAACTTAATATTACTAACGAATTAGTCAATCAGGTTCTAGAAACTTTAAAAAGCAATAAATTAACAAAGGAATTATTGAAAATCTGTAACATTAAGAAAATTAGTGGATATAAATATAAATATGAGAAAAGAATAAGCGTTACCCTAGTAAGCGAGAAACTAAGGAAATGCGAAATAATCATAAAATTAAATTTAATAGAGAGAGGAAACTTGGTAGAGAAGAAAATTGAAGATATTTATATCTACTGCAGCACTAATCTCTAGAACCGTAGTTTAAATCTTTTTTCTATTTTTAGATATTTTAGTAAGATTTAAAATAAATCATACTATTTAATGCTAATAGCAAACTAGTAATATATTGTTCTTCGCTTTTATATTAACATTACTTCCTTATTGATGCTTTCATGAAATAAATTTAAGTTTATGTGTTGCTGTAAGTAAGTTAGTTTAGTTGAGGAGGGATTGAAGAATTATCTAAAAGAATAGATGATCTAAGAAGTGATATGAATCATAGATTTAACTAGCTTAGTAGTGAAATGGATAGTAGATTTAATCATGTTATTTGAGAGATAAGGGTTTGTTTTAGAGTTAAGGCACTAATAGTATCAATAATAAAACCTTAAACAATAACATCTTTTTGATGAGAGTTAACTTGTAATGTATTTTGACAAAAAGATCAATATATAAAAGTTAGTTGTTTAAAGAAAATCTTAGCGATATATTATGATGAATTATTTTAATTAGAGTAACGATGAAAGTTTAATGTAAAGAGATAATAAGATATTTAATAGAGTTGTTGTGTAATAAGAGGGGTGATTATTTATGAGAAAAGTGAAATTAGGTCTCATAGGATGTGGTTGGGCTGCTAGAAGTTTATATGAACCAGCTTTTAGGTTTCTTAAGAAAGGGGAGTTAGTGGCTGTTATGGATATAGTTCATTCAAGAGCTAAGTATTTGAAAGAATTCTATGGTGCTAAAAGGTATTACACGAGACTTAAGGAAATAGTTAATGACGATGAAATAGATGCTGTAGTAGTTCTAACTCCTCCTCATAAACACTTAGAACCAGTAATCGCTGCTGCTGAAGCAGGAAAACACGTTTATTGTGAAAAACCTATGGCACCTACTATTAGAGAAGCTGATATGATGATTGATGTGTGTAAGAGGAATAGAGTAAAATTGATGATTGCTTTTATGAAGAGGTTTAATAAGTCATTTCGTAAAGTTAAGTCTCTTATAGATGAAGGTGAACTTGGTCAAGTCTTTGAACTAAGAGCTATATGGGATAATGCAAGAGTTACGAAGCCTCCCCAAGATGCGTATAGACTGAAACTATATTCTGGTGGTGGATTTTTACAAGAAGACGGGTCTCATCCACTAGATATCTGTCGTTGGTGGCTTGGAGATGTTGAGGAGGTCTCAGCTTATGTTTCCATAATAGCTCCTGACCGCCATGAAACAGAGGACTTAGCGTGTGTAGTGATGAGACATAGGAGTGGAGCTATAAGCACTTTACATATAACTATGTTAACCCACATGATAGGACAAGAAACCTATACAGTTTTCGGAACCGAGGGAACTTTAGAAATGAAATGGATTTATCATAGTTCAAGAAGCCTTGAGCCAGCTATAATAAGACTGTACCGTAATAGTCGTGAGATAATAGACTTAACTCTGAGTCCTAAAGCCTCTTGGAATCCCTTGGACGAATTACGAGAAAATTGGCAGTATTTAGTTGAATTAGAACATTTTTGTGAGTGTATTATTGAGGATAAAACTCCTTATTGTACCGGAGAAGATGGACGTGCAGTAGTGGAGTTAGTTAATGCAGCATATCTATCTGCTTGGAAAGGAGTAAAAGTAAAGTTACCATTAAAGGAGATACCTGATTTTAAAGAGTTCTTCAAAGAATTAAGAGCTAAGAGTCCTTGGTCACTAGGAGATAAAGAGTGGTACAGTTGGTATTAATAGAATTCAGTAAGCCAGATTGAGATAAATTTCGCATAAAGTAAAGGTCTTTAGAAGCATAAAGTTCGGATAACTAATTATACAACTTAGGGGCTTTTAAAAGTTGAAGAGTAGACTTAGTATTTTAACAATAATGTATATATAAAGCTCTAAATAGGCTGGGCTTAAAGTATTAAAGAAGAACTAGGAATACTGTTGGTCGAGAGATATGAGCCGAGCAGTTATTAGGTTTGCAATACAGGGAGATATTCACTCCTATCGTCACATTCCTCCTTGTCATAAAATTTCTCGTTCATACATGATTAAATTAATTAATGATTTACCTAAAGTTAAAGCTGACATATTTTTTATACTAGGCGATTATGCTGATAGAGATTATCCCATAGTCATGGAATTATCTAAATTATCGAAAGTTCCCATAATTTATCAACACGGCGACCACGAGTTTTTTGGTGATTGGACGGCTGGACTTTATACTCGTAATTACGAGAAAAAGGGAATCATTGGAGAACCATGTGATCCCTTAGTTTATATGTTCGGTGGAGTCCCTAGATGCGAGGCTTGGACTGGATTGCCGAGATTTTGGAGCTTTATTTTCAAAGGAGTACATTTTATTGTTTCATTTAATGGAAAGTTTGAGGTATGGCCAATCTATTTTCTAAAATGGCTGGATACTGTTTTAAATGAGCATAAAGACTTAACTACAGTAATTTTAGGTCATAGACCTTTATATGAAGACGGGAGTTGTGCGGAAGCTATGCGAGAAATACTTAAGAGAAATAGGCAAGTTAAACTTTATTGTTATGCTCATAAACATGAAGGAGATTCACTAAGATTTCTAGGAGGAGTATTACAAGTTCCTGTAGAGTTGTTAAATGATTCTACGACACGGCGAACCTATGAAGAAGATTGGTACGTGCTTATTGAAATTTTAAATAGTGGGATTAGAATTTTAAGACGGAATTTCTCTAAATGTGAAACTGACTTAGTTTACTTCTATAAGATAAGAACTACTGTGGGAACAGAAGATGATTCTCATGTTCATCTTCCCTATATAACTCCAGATAAAGGTGGTTTTGGTGTGCCAACTTTATGGCTAAAAAATGCAAAGATACGTATTTGGTCACTTAGTAAGGAGGAAATTCTTCCAGATCCCTTATTAAAGAGAGGTTTAATTATTTGGAAAAGTTTAAACGGAGCTAGAATAAGTATTGTAAAGGCTAATAAACTTAAGCTATCTCTCCTAGATATTCATTATGCTATTAAAATTAAAGTTAAAGAGATCAAAGGCTCTTCAACAAATCCTGTGAGAATATGTGAAACTACTTTACCTGTCAAATTCAACACTGAGGGTATTGGAGAAAGTGGAAGCATTAATAGGGGATCGCTCTACGATTTTCTCTTAATAGCACAAGTTCCTACTGGAAGAAGATTAAGGCTTATAGTAGAAGGAATAACTCCAGAAGGGAGTATTGAAAGCCATCAATATATTGATGTTATTGGATGTAATGGCATCTCCTCTGCTGTGCTTAAAGTAGGTCATATTAGAATTAATGGTAAATGGCACTGGATGTCATTTCACACTAAAAGTGGTGAAGTTATGATAAAAGCTAAGGGGCCTAGAAAAGCTAATAAACTTAAGATCTCTCTAGCGATACCAGAATGTGTTAGAGAGGCAGAATATTTCTTTATACTTCTTGTCTATCCACATGAGGGAATGTATACTCTAGTTGATGAAGGGGTTAACTTCAGTCGTAAAATTAAGTTAAAAATAAATAGTAAACACTTTTATTTAGGAGATATCAGGCCGTATGAATTTAAAGAAATTGAAATAGGGGATTTAATTGGTGGAAGTGAAGTCGGTGTACAATGTAATGGTAGTAAATTAGTCATTGTAGAGTTAATAGGTGAAACTCCCGCTATTTTTCAACACTTAGTATATAAAGCTAGGAAATTAAGTGACAAACTTATTGAATACGAACTCTCAAATTTATCAAAGTTAATGCTCAAAAATCAAATATTCAAAGAGAAAGTAGGGAGAGCTTCTTTAATACTTTTCAAACGTAGATTCTTATGCTAAGGTCTTACAGAGCATTATAGAGGCATTTAGTCTTCACTAAGCTTTACTTTAAAGACACCAAGAGACTAATTAAAGTATTCTTTAGCGTAAAGCTCTTAGAAGTTCTAGTAATTTACTCAGAGATATTGAGCCATCAATGTTATAGAGTAGTACTGGGCTCGGAGAGTAGTAAGCTGAGGAAACTTTAATTCTTCAACTATGTTCAGCATATTAAGTGATACTTACGCTCTACGCTATTACCAAACAGTTTTACTGAGAAAGCTTACTGAGAACTCTTGAAAAGACGTACATAGGAGAGTAGCTGATGATAAGGGCTTAAGTGCAGAGAGATAGTGGGCTTTGCGGTGAGCTTAAAAGACTTTGTGTCTAATAGATTACGTTAAGTATGCATGAATGGGCTTTAGCGGAAGCTATTGTGTGGAGTGTAGTAGACTACGTTAAAGCTAATGGAGGGAAAGCCGCGGGAAAAGTCGTAGTGAGTCTTGGTGAGCTTCAAGCAATAGATAAAGAGGTTTTAAGGTATGCTTTAAGTGAGCTTATTAAAGAAGCTCCCTTCAAAATAGGTGAGGTAGAGCTGGTAGACGAGAAGGCTGTTTTCAAGTGTAGGAACTGTGGACGTGAATGGAGTTTAGGTGACTTAAAGCTCGAGGATGAAGTAAGGGAATTTATACACTTTTTGCCAGAAGTTGTTCACGCTTACGTCAAGTGTCCTTTATGTGGTTCATCTGACTACGAAGTTGTTTCTGGGCGTGGAGTTAAGATTATTTCAATCGAGGTGGTTAAGTAATGGAGCTTGATCCCCGTTTCTCAGCTATAGAAAGACGACTCTCAAAAGTCAACAATATAGTTGCTGTTGTAAGCAGTAAAGGCGGTGTAGGCAAGACACTAGTATCTACTCTGCTCGCCGTAGAGCTTGCTAGACGAGGACTTAAAGTAGGTTTACTCGACTTAGACGTAACTAATCCAACAGCCCACATAGTCTTAGGAACAAGTATTGAGACACTGCCTGAAGAAGAAAAGGGTGTTGTCCCACCTATAGTAGCTGGAGTAAAGTTTATGAGCGTAGCATACTATGCAGGCGAAAACCCTTTGCCTCTACGAGGACACGAAATATCATCAGCTATAAGAGAAGTACTCACTATCACTAGATGGGAGAACTTAGACTATCTTCTAATAGACATGCCTCCCGGAATGAGCGACGAATTCCTAGAAGTCTTAACCTACATCAAGACAACACAACTATTACTCATAACAACTCCGTCTATATTAAGCATAGTTTCACTTAAACGCTTAGCCAAGCTAGTACAGAGAAAAATAGTAGGTATAATAGAAAACATGACAGAAAAACCTTCACAAGAAGTCCTCGAACTAGCAGAAGAAATGGGAACAAAGTACCTAGGAAACATACCCTACACACCAGAAATAGAAAACCACATAGGAAGCCCCCACAAAATACTACAAACACCCTTCGGAAAAGCACTAACAAAAATAGCAGATAACTTCCTCACACAAACAAAATTTTCCAGCACTTGAATACACTAAACGTCTTCCTTATTTAATACTCAAAATGATATTTCTTTGCTTTAATTAATACTATATGATTCAGCTTTAAGCACTTATTAACGCTTATATACTTCACGGCGATGCGCTATTCTTAAAATCCATATCTCATTCCTATCCCACAGTATCTTGTAAATAATCCGATAGTCTCCTATACGTAGCCTATAAGTATTTGAAAATCCTTTAAGCTTCTTAACACCTCGTGGAAATGGAGTCCCATGTAGGATAACAATAGCTTTCCTTACTCTCTGCCTGACTTCAGAAGGTAGACGTTTAAAATCTTTAACTGCTTTTCGAGAAAAATATATCTTCATTCCTCGTCTAAAACCTCTTCCACTGGAACCTTATTCCCTTCCTCCATATCTCTTAAAATCTCTTTAAGCTCTTCAGCAAACTCTTCTGAAACTTCCTCCTCACCTATAAGCGCATCTAACTTAGCCTCAATCCTAATAAGCCTCTCCCGAATATCCTTAAGCAAAGCTTCAGACATGCTGACTATGAATATAATTAAGACTAATAAAAATTTTACTACATTTTATCAGTAAAAATAAAACCACCATTAGAATTCACAAGCACTACCCCTATTAAACACAAATATACTTTCATAAAACTCTCTAAACAATAATTCTCAGAAAATTTAACTCACCTTACGGTAAACTTATTAAGATTTACTTTAGATCTCGAAAAATGTAATATTTCTAGTCCTACTACTTCTCCTTTTTCATTAAAATCGACAATAATATTGTCATTTACCTCAGTACTGTAAGCTACTTTATCTTCTCTTATTTTAATGTATAAAGCATCAGCTATAGGATCATATTCTATACGATATTCCACAAACTAATAACCGCTAACTCACTTAAATTACTTACCTAAAAATCAGCTACAGTAGTTAAGATTTGAGTAAGCCTTAAATATTTTTAGATAACTTTTCTCTGTGGAAAAAGGAAACAAGACACTTATAGGCTACTTTCTTCTAATCCTTTTTCTCTCACTACTTAATTTAGCTTTAGGCTCACCTCAAGCCCTAAATAAAAATGTTGCTCATATTTTATCAATAGTATGTAGCAAAGAGGTAAAAAACATTAACGATGCAGAAATTCATGTAAGTCTCATAAACTTTCTTACGAAGAGAACAGAAATAACGCTCATCTTAGTTACTGTAATGGATTTACATGAAGAAAAATATACTATAATAGCTGTTGCCTTAGAAAAATCTATTGCAGAAGAAATTAAATACACATACTATGATACGACATTACATTTATTCTACAAGGAAAACGAGCACATAAAAGTTGATGAAATAAATATAAATAATTTAACTAAAATCCAGACTCTATCAACAAGCAAGTACTATTTACTCTCAATTGTAGTCAATAATACTTCTGTGCTAAGAAAAACATTAAGCAAATACGAGGAAATCTACTGCATAAAGCTTTTAGTATCTCTAAGATTTTCATGTAAAATAAATACTATGAAATATATAAAAACGCTCGGCAATAACTTGAGAGAGCTGTATTTACAGCCTTTAACAAGTATGTCTGAAAACATAGTTGTTCACATAGGTAACGAGATTATTAAGCTTAGCTCAGCGAAGATAAGTACTTATGGGCTACTTATTTTCCTACCATCTGCTGTAAATATAGTTGAAGTATCTCCTAAGCCGGATGAAATATCTCAGGGAGTCGTCAAAAGTATTGATTATGATAAGCTGAGTGAATCCTGTTTAATAAAAATTAAGTTTGCATGGATTAATCCTGGAGAATTATTTACGGTAGTCTCTAATCTACTTTCGCTAATTACAGTCATATGCTATGTCTGTATCATTGTAGTATCTTTTATACATAAACAGAGATTTCTTAAAGAACAAGAAAATACTGTAAAGAAGTATTTAGTTCAAGTTAATATAAAGTATATCATTAAGTCACATGGTTTTCTTTATGTAGCGTGTATAGTTACTGGCATAGTACTTGCTGTAAGCTATGTTCTAGTCTACAGTATTTCTGGTTTGCCTGAAGATTTTCTAAAATCGATATTTAGTCTCTTACTAATAGATTTCATATGGATAATTACTATAGTTTCTATAATCATCCTTGGACTTGATGTAATCCACAATTATGTAGAAAATTCCTTTACAGTGACTAAGTCAAATTATATAGTGTCATGTTGTACAGCACTTAATGTACTCTTTTTACCACTTCTTATTGTAAATACTTTAACTCTATCTGTAATTAATTCAAACATATTCTTAAACACTTTATATGCAATATGCCTTGCCTTCTATTACATTTCTATGATGCTTCTCGAAGCTGTAGTAAAGGCTTCGATACATGAAGACAAGCTATTCTCTACAATAAGAATATTCCTTATTTTCATAAAATACTCACCATTAATAATGCTACTTGGAGTACCTTTAGTATATTATGTAGAAATAGAAGCATACTGGCTTTTACTAAACAATATTTTATTTAACGTAAATATTTACTTATGCATAGTATCCCTACTAAACATACTTCTACTAACAGTACTCTTCAATAAAAAAGCTCTAACTTCATATGCTCTTGAAATAAAGAAAGCTAAAGAAGAACATATACATGTGATATAGCAAAGATTGATGTTCTATTTAATAGTTTACTACCTGTAACTTAATATAAGAAATAGTGCTTTTAATACTTTTCTAATAATATACTAGATCAGAACTATATATTAGCTTTAGATTTATTTTATTGAAGACGATCAGTATTTTATTGATGATGTTTTGTTAGCTGAGCGTTTAATTTATTAATTTAACTATGACTCTAGTAGTTCGTGTGAATATGAGAATTGTGGTTGCATGATATTCAGATGAGCTGTTATTTGTAAGATGTTTGTGTGTTTAGTTAGAGTTAAATATGTGGTGTGTTATTATGGTGTGGTGTTTGTGTATGAGTGTTGTGGTTTCTTTTCGTGTGCCTAGGGATTTGAAGAGGAAGATGGATAGTCTTCGTGGGTATATAGATTGGGATGAGGAATTGAGGAGATTTATTGAGAGTCGTGTTAGGGAGTATGAGCAGAAGAGAGCGATAGAAGAGCTTGAGGAGATTATAGAGAGGATCCCGTTGTGTGCTAAGGGGACTGCGGTTAGGTATGTGAGAAGGGATCGTGATAGTGGTTGATGCTTCGGCGTTAGTGAAGTATGTTCTTCATGAAGAGAAGTGGGATGTTGTGGGTGCGTATGTTAGGAAGATGAGGCCGCTGTATTCTATAGATCATGTTGTGAAGGAGGTAGGTAATGCTATTTGGAAGCACTGTTATTTGAGGAAGATTATAGCTGTTGATGAGGCTGTGAAGCTTTACCAAGCTTTTTGAGACTTTTAAAAGTAGGGGTAATTGTTTTAGAGTCAGAGAGTGATTACATTGAGGAGGCTTTACGAATAGCGTTAAGGGAGGGGGTAACTTTGTATGATTCACTTTACTTAGCTCAGACTCGGAAGCTCGGGGAACTGCTTACAAGTGATGAAAAGCAGGCAGAGGTAGCTACTAAATTAAATATAAAAGTACACCTAGTTGTTTAGAATAGTAGATTGCTTGAAAAATTAGTAGTTCTATGAGTGATTATTTATTTGAATCTTTTTGAAAGTTTTTGTAATTTTTTGACATATTTTTCTATTTTATTGTTGTCTAGTAGTATTGTTTTTAGTTCTGTTTGCTGGTATAGGTGTTTGAGTCCATGGTCCTCTATTTTAGCTAAATATGTTTCTTTAAGTAGTGTTTTTGTGTTTATGGCTTCGTGTATTGTTTCGGCGGCTGCTAGCCCGGAGTGCATGGCGTAGTATATTCCTTCGCCTGTGTCGCTTCTAATGAAGCCTCCGGCGTCTCCTGTGAAAACTATGTTTCCTACTGTTAGGTCTTCTGGGTTTTTGGGACCTGTTATTGGTAGCATGTATGTTTCTAGTTTGATTATCTGTTTTTCTTCGAATCTTTTCTCGATGAATGCTTGTAGTTTTTCTTTGAGTTCTTTTCCTGTTTTCAGATATTTTAGTGGGTAGCCTAAGCCTACTACTATGTCTTTTTCTCTTTCAGCTATCCATGTCCAGCCTCCAGGTGTTGTTGAGGCATTGTAGTGTACTTCGAAGTATTTGCCTATGGTTTTCTTGTCTTTAGGCGAGACTTTGAGGTATGCTTGTATTGTTATTGCGAGGTTTTCTTTGCTCCAGGGTTTTCCAGTGCTTCTTGCTACTATAGAGTACACTCCATCTGCCGCTATAACATATTTGGCTTCAATGATTTTGTTCTCTAGAAGGACTCTGCAGATGTTTTTTGATTGGTGTACGGCTAGTACTTTAGAGTTGTCTGAGACTATTCCGCCTGCTTTAACTGCTTTTTTGACTAAAGTGTAGTCGAATTTCTTTCTGTAGACTACTGCTCCTGGCTCAGGGAACTCTACTGTAGCGTATGTTTCGTTAGGCGCGACTATTTTTACTCCGATTACTTGAGAGGCTACTGTTTTCTCGTCTATGTTGAAGTCTTCGAGGACTCTGGGGTAGAGTACTCCAGCACAAGGCTTGTGTCTAGGTAAGGGATACTTCTCTAGTCCTAGTACCTTTAAGCCTAGTTCAGTGCAACGCTTAACAGCCATTGCTCCAGCAGGCCCGCATCCCACTACTACTACATCGTACATCGGCTCTAGTCTAGAAAAAGAGTAGACTATAATAAGTTCACTGCTCAAGCTATGCGGGGTACGTAGCTCTACTGTAAGGTTGTTCGCGTGTTCACTCGTAGTATTCTGTAAATACTATGTGGCAATTGTAATATAGTTGATGGAGGCTACTCTACTATGGGCTGTGAAGAGTTTCCTGTGGAGTATGGTTTGGGAGAAGCTAAGAGCGGGGTGCCTCTGGGAGGCTTAGGGACGGGCTATATAACGTTGGGGAGTGATGGTGCTTTTCAAGAAATAGTAACAATGGGTAATCCGCGTTCACCTATCTTGAGGCCTGAGCGCTCTTTTCTAGCGATTTTTACATCCAGTGCTGAGTGTAAAGTGGCGAAAGTACTTGAGAATCCAGCGCCTCTTGGTCTTCCTGCCGTTAAGTACTTGAAGTATTCGGGTCTATTTCCCTTTGCTAATATTCGCTATATTGATGACGAGCTTCCAGTAGGCCTACGTCTTACTGCTTTCTCTCCCTTTGTTTCAGGAGACTCTAAGCACTCGGGTCTGCCTGTAGCACTATTTAAGCTAGTTGCTCGGAGTAAGGTCTCAGAGCCATTGACTGTAGCTGTTCTTTTCTCCTGGGAAGGCTCTAGTCTAGGGTCAAAAGTGTTTGAAGAAGAGGGAGTTAAAGGAGTTACTTTAGAGGTGGAGCAGGGTAACTATACTATAGCTTCTACGATAGAGAAAGGAATTGAAGTGGAGGTGTCGCCTCCTTGGACTAAGAGTGATGTGAAGCTTTTCTGGGACGATTTTGCTGAAGACGGTAAGTTTGCTGAGTTTAAGGGTTCTTTAGGAGAGGATATTGCGAGAGCTCTTGTGCTGAGATTTACGATAACTCCTTTTGAAGAAAAAGATACAGTGTTTGCTCTCAGCTGGTTTTTCCCTGATTTGAGGGATTCGGAGGGCAAGTTTATAGGCAGAATGTATGCTAACTGGTTTAACGATTCGAAGGAAGTAGCAGTTTATGCTTTGCGAAAATTCAGAAACCTTTATGAGCAGACCAGTGCTTTGCACAGAGGAGTAAAGGCTTTCAAGCTGCCTGAATGGCTTGAAGACGCTCTATTGAATAGCCTCTACTCTTTAGCTAAAAATACTCTGTGGATAAAGGATGGAAAGTTTGCTCATAGTGAGTCGTTTACAGGCTGTCCTATTACAGAGACTATAGTTTGCCGTTTCAACGGCTCGCTTCCCATATTACTCTTCTTTCCAGAACTCGAGCTAAAAGTGATACGTCACTTCGCGTTTCTGCAGCGTGAAGACGGTGCAATACCCTTTGCTTTCGGGAAACCCGAGTTTTTCGATAAACCTTACTATGAGACACAGAAGTCACTTGATTCTTCAGAGTTCGTGCTCATGGTTTACCGCGACTACTTATTTACAGGAGACGAAAAGTTTCTAGAAGATCTTTACCCGCATGTCAAGAAAGCTATACGTTATGCTCAGAGCTTAGATACTGACGGCGACTATCTCGTGAACGAAGTTTCTATGCAGTATTATGATCAGTGGCGTTTTTACGGTACGTCAGCCTACGTAGCGGGCATATGGCTAACTGCGCTAAGAGCAGCTGAGGAGATGGCAAAAATCATAGGCGACGAGAAGTTCAGTGCTGAGTGTAGAGCATGGTTTGATAAAGGAAGAGAAAACTACGAACGCAAACTCTGGAACGGCACTTACTATAGGCTTTACAATGAGCCAGAAACAGGGAAAATTTCCGAAGTTTGTCTCTGTAATCAGCTTATGGGTCAACTTTACGCTTATCTCCTAGGACTAGGTGATATGTTTCCAAGAGAACACATAGTAAGTACTCTACAAGCTATTTTCCGCCTAAATGTCAGAGCAACAAAATTCGGCGCTGTAAGTGGAGTAAGACCCGACGGTACTCCCGAACCAGGACCTCACTCAGAAACTGTTATTTTCGGCGAAGTAATGAACTATGCTGCAACATGTCTTTACGTCGGTTTGCGTGACGAAGGTCTGGAGGCAGCGAGAAAAGCTTATGAAAATATTATTTATTACCAAAAATCGCCGTGGAACATACACTTTAGCTACGATAGGGAAACAGGAAAACCTGTTTGGGGAAGCAACTACTACAGCAATATGTGCGTATGGCATCTTCTTCCAGCATGGCTAAGAGTAGATATAGGTAAGCTCAGAGAATACATACGCAATACTTTCCATTAGCTTAGAATAAAAAGTCTAAACTCAGTTATTTAGCTTTTGAAACAGAATCTCCGAGCTCATTAGTTTGCAGTAATATTGCAAACAAATATATAAGCAGTTTGCAGTATTACTGCATGTGGAAGAATATAATCCATGGTGGTTAAACGAATCTGATCCCTTTTATGAGAAGTGGGTTGAGTCTAAGGTAAAGTGGGTTCCAAGTGTTATAGGAGAGTTTTCTTTTAAGCCTTATGCGCTTCATTTTTTTATAGGTCCTAGGCAGGTAGGGAAGACTACTACGCTTAAAATAATAATCCATAATTTGCTGAAGACAAGGGATCCTCGCTCAATTTTCTACTATTCATGTGACGAGCTTTTAGATTATAGGGAGCTGGGAGAAGTGTTAGACAACTACTTGTCTGCTAGAAAGGAGTGGGGAGTAAAGAGCTCTATTATCTTTTTAGATGAAGTAACTTTCGTAGATGAGTGGTATAGGGCTCTTAAGTCGCGTATAGATAGGGGTCTTTTCTCTAAAGATGTTATTGTAGTAACTGGTTCTGCTAGTTTAGAGCTAGTAGCAGGTAAGGAGCGTTTTCCTGGAAGGAGGGGATTTGGGAAAGATATTTACATGATGCCTCTATCTTTTCGTGAATATTTGTTGAATTTCAGTAAACTAGAAGTTCAGGGAGCAGAAGTAGATGATTTAAATAAATTAATGAAGAAAATGAAAGCTAACACAGTATTCTCAAAAACTATAAACATTTTCTTCGAGAAATACCTTGAGACAGGAGGTTTCCCGGTTCCTATTAAAGAGTATTTTGAAAGAGGTAAAGTGACGCACATCTCGTATAAAACTTACTTGGATTGGCTTAAGGCGGATTGGATTAAGGCAGGAAAGAGCGAGAACTACATGAAGGAAATAATATCTTACCTACTTGAAGCTGGAACAGTTCCAGTTAGCTGGCACACAATATCTAAGAGTACTTCTATTTCATCACCTCACACTGTCAGAGAGTACATTGAGCTTCTAGAGAATCTTTTAGTACTAGAAGTGCTTTACTGGACTTCACCTAGTGGGCAAATAGACTATAGAAAAGCAAAGAAAATAGTTTTCATCGACCCATTCCTATATCAAATATTTTCTTCCTATACGAAAGTAGAGGTAGATGAAGCAACAGTTGTAGAAGCGACTATAGCAGCTCACTTAGCTAGAGTGAAGCCGATCTACTACTGGAAGAATAAGACTGAAGTAGACATAGTAGTACTCGATAAAAAGCCTCTAGGATTTGAAGTAAAGTGGACTAGAAAACCTAAGCTGAGGCGCAGACCTATTAAAACATATGTTTTAGATAAAAACCAAATACCAGTTTTCTTAGCCACACTTTCAGTAAGCAAATATAGCGCTAGAGGCTGACTCCTAGTACATAACACTACTTAACTATAGCTAAGATAAGTAATAAATAGCATTAAGAGCCCTACACCTTCTACATATTATCTTATGCGAGACCATTGATAAAACAATAGTAATATATCTGCTGCTTAGTAATGACTATCTTGGAGAAACTTATGGCTGAAAACTATGAGATTATTGAAGTTAAGGCTACTGTTTGGCGTGAAGAAGATATGTATGTTATACGTGAAGTAATTACAGGGGTGACAACTCAGGGAAAGACTCTTGAAGAGGCTTTAAAAAATCTTAAGGAAGCTCTCGAACTTTATCTTGAAGAAAAACCTGAGGCTGTAAAGGATCTCACTAAAGTAAACTACGAGTATCTAGGTGTACTTGATGTCAAAATTGCCGCTCCTATCAGGACAAGAAGTAATTAAACTACTGATAAAGAAGTTTGGATTTATATATAAAAGACAGAAAGGAAGCCATGTCGTTTAGTAAAATACAGGGAAAATCAAAAATAGTCACAGTAGTTCCACTTCATAAAGAGATAAAAAGAGGCACTTTGCTCGGAATACTTAAATTAGCAAAGATAAGTAGAAAAGACTTTATAAAGGCCTATAAGAAGGATTGTTAATGAAAAACTAAAGTATTAAATATTTAGTTAATAACATTACTTACTATAATTGAATTAAATATAACTAAGTATTAGTAGATTAGCTGCAATACAATATTCAGTAATGTTAAATTTATCCTTTAAAGTATACCTGTGGTGTCTAGTCACTCTTGGAGAATAGTAGATACAGGTTTGCGCTCAGCTGCAGAAAACATGGCGCTAGATGAAGTAATTTTAAGAGCAGTAGCTGAGAATAATGCTCCAAACACAATAAGGTTTCTTAGATTCTCTAAACCCTGCGTGCTTGTGGGTTATCATCAAGATATAGAACAGGAGGTGAGACTCGACTATTGCTTAAGTAAAGGCATTGAAATAAACAGGAGGATTACTGGAGGCGGAGCTATATACTTTCATCCACTTCACTTAGGATGGGAGGTAATAGCTAAGTGGACAGATCCTTTTCCAAAGAACATAGAAAAACTCTACGAGTATGTATGTAGACCCGTCGTTTCCGCGTTAAGGCGACTAGGCTTAAACGCTAAATTTAGGCCTAAAAACGATATCGAAATAAACGGGAGAAAAATATCAGGAACAGGAGGCACTAATCACGGAGACTCCTTCTTATTCCAAGGAACACTGCTCACAGACCTAGATATACGAGAAATGCTTAAATGCCTCAAAATACCTGTCAAAAAGCTAAGTGATAAAGAAGTAGAATCTCTCAAAGAGAGAGTAACTACACTAAAATGGGAGCTAGGCTATATCCCAGATCTAAATCAAGTCAAAAAACTCATCCTAGAAGAAATGTGTAGACACTTTAAAATAGAAGCACGAGAAGGCGAGTTAACAGAATACGAGAAAAAACTTCTACAGGAGAGACTCCCATACTTCGAGTCAGATCAGTGGATATACTTAGTTAAAGTACCTAAGAAAGGAATATTTCATGCAAGTATTAAAGTCAAAGGAGGACTAATAAGAGCCGCAGTAAGTGTCCGAGAAAAAGTCATTCAGTACACCTACATAACAGGAGACTTCTTCGCCTTCCCCAGAAACCTAGTATATGAGTTCGAAAGCAGACTAAAACATATTCCACTAGACTACAGCGAAATATCAGAAACAGTAGCCAAAGTATTCGAAGAAACAAGTGCAGTAGTCCCCGGAGTAAAGCCAGAAGACATAGCTAAAGTAGTCTATGAGGCAGCAAGTAAAATACACTTAATAGAACTAGGGCTAACAGAAGACGAAGCAGACCAGATAATAGAAGTACTAGAGCCAGCGGAATACACTCTAAGTAAAGCAAACTACCTCCTACTACCCTACTGTGCTAAACCACTAAACTGTAGCCTAAGATACAGCGAAGAATGCGCTAAATGCGGGCTCTGTGAATTCACAGAAATATACAATACGGCAGAAAAACTAGAATTTAAACCAATAACAATCACCAGCTACGAACACCTCGAAAAAACACTAACAAAACTCAAAAACAGAGGAGAAAAAGCCTGGATAGGAAGCTGCTGTGAAGCATTCTATGAAAAACACTTCGAAGACTTCAAGAGAATAGGCTTACCAGGACTAATAGTAACAACACAAGGACTCACATGCTACGACCTAGGACAAGAACACCTAGCCTACCAAGGAAAATACGAGGGAAAATCAAGACTCAGAACAACTCTACTAATCAAAATACTAAAAATATCAGCTACACTCAAACAATATCTACGGGAAACTCAACATTACTTACAGTAAACATCAATCAACACTACTCTTAAAGCAATAAAAATATCAGCGTGCCGTAGAACAGGAAGTAAGCTTATTACTGTCGGGGGAGATAGTAACTAGCGGGGGAGCTAGTGTTATTTGACATAAATCCGAAAGAATACAAAAAAGACTTATACAATAGAGAATACGAGTTAAACGAAATCTTTGATGCCTTAAAGCTTAATGAAAGACTCATAGTAATCTATGGAATAAGGAGAGTAGGGAAAAGCAGTATTTTAAGAGTCGCGTTAAAAGAAACTAAACTTCCTCACGCAATAGTAGATGTAAAGGGATTGTACTTCGAGCACGGCTCTATAGCAAGAGAAATGTTATACAGGAGTATTGTAGAATTCTTCTTAAAAAACATGAGTTTCTTTGAGAAGATAGGCTTCAAAGTGAAAGACTTCTTAAGTCGAATTAAAGGCATACATATAACTGAAATCGGAGTCGAAGTAGAGCCTACACTAGCTACACGCATGTCTTTCACAGAGTTCCTTAGCAAAATAGATGACTGGTGTGGAAAACACAAAAAGAGATTTGTGCTAGCATTTGACGAAGCTCAGTACCTAAGGTTCGGCGGCGGAGTCAAATACGATGGTATTATAGCGTGGTCTGTAGATAACTTACCGAATATCACTATTATCGTTACTGGAAGCGAAGTTGGTCTACTGAGAGACTTCCTTAAAGTAGATAATCCAAAAGCACCTTTATTCGGCAGATATAGAAGAGAAATTCTTGTTAAAAGATTTTCAAGAGAACAAAGCATAGATTTTCTTAAAAAGGGCTTCTCAGAACTAAAAACAAGTATTAAAAACAGCGAGCTCGAAGACACAGTAAACACCTTTGATGGAATCGTCGGCTGGCTAACCTACTACGGATACTACAGAGCAGTCAGAAAACTATCCCACAGAAAAGCAATCAACAACTTATTCGAAGAAGGATCAAAACTAGTCTTAAGCGAACTCGAAAAAATCATCACCCCCTCGAGAAAAAGATACACAGTAATACTAAAAGCTGTAGCCCAAGGAATATCCACGTGGAGTGACATAAAAGCATACACAGTAATCAAAACAGGCCCCATATCAGACAAAAGATTCTCCAACCTCCTCAAAAACTTAGTAAAATACGGGTACTTAACTAAAGAAAACAATAAATATAAAATACCAGACCCCGTAGTAAAACACGCATGCCTCACACTCAAACAACAGTAAGCTCTACTCCTACACTCAAACACTTATAAAATAACTACTACAGCTCACTAAAATCTAGCCTCAACACCATAAAAAGCGTGTCAACACACCTATTATCAATACAGAGTCCTCCAGGAACTACGCCTATTTCTCTGAAACCAACTTTCCTAAAAACATGAATAGCCCTACTATTAAGACTAGAAGTCTCTAGCAGAATCAACTTCAACCCCATTCTCTTAGCCTCCCTTACTACTGCTTCAAGAAGCCTAGTACCAATACCCAGATCCCTATACTCCCTTCTAATAATAATGCCGAGCCAACCCCTATGCCTAAAACTCCCACCCTCTATCTTAATAGAAACATAGCCCACAACCTTCCCATCAACCTCAGCTACTAACCGAATCTCCTTACCCTTCTCCACACTAGCTACGATTCGAGAAAACCTATCCACACAAGTACTGAAATCAATCTCCTCCACGACTCCCAGGTATTTGACTACCTCTTTGTCTCTAGCTAAAGACTTCCACAACTCATAGTAATCACAAATATCCTCCCACCTAACATACCTAACAACTACTCTAGCACCATTCTTAGCAGTAAACTCACCTACAACACGCCCACAAATGCTACTCATATCATATCACTAAGAGCAAAAGCTACTAAATATCTAACACTTCAGCTCAGATCAGCTCTCAAAACACTTTCACTCTACTAGGAACCTCAGCAAAACCCAGTGGATACCCAGGCACAAGCTTCACTAAATACCGCGTATCGTAGAAAATCTCAGTACCTCTAATAGACACCTCTCTACAATAAGCTCTTAGCCACTTCAACGATATTTCTTCCCGACATAACCACTCACAATACCAATCTACTTCAAGTAAAACCACTCCTTCACAAAAAGCACTAAGACTAACAGAACTAATCCCTCTAGAAAACAAAACAGTCTACATCGAAATAAGACCAGATAAACAGTAGCCATTAAAACAGCAATCAAACATACAAGGCAAAATCAGAATAATAGAATACCTAGAAACACGAAAATATAGTAGAGCAAACTTGAAATAATTTCTATTAAATTTCTCATAATTTTAAAATCTCTGTAGTAACTGAGAAAAATACCATATGGCTAGGAATATTACTTTCACCCTACAGCATGATGCTACTAAGTCGACTATGAACAATCTCTAGTACAATTAACAAAAGCTCAGTATCTAGCAATATCTCCTTACCTAAGTAACTTATGAGACATCTTATAGTTAATGTAAATTTCCCAAAAATAGTAACATGCATAAATTAAAATATACCCAACATAAATTATTTAATAGGGAAACAATATGGAAATAGAGTGGTTTATACAGCCAGTACATATATATTTATCGAAATTGGGAAGAAAAATACTTTTAAACGAACGTGTATTTTGGTCCCATAAACAGTGGATTAATGTTGTGAAAGAATTCACTGACGTATTCATAATTGTGAGTGCTTGGGAAGGAGCAGAAATATTTGATAGACTATCAGCTTATAAAATTCTTGAAAATATTCATATTAAAGGACTATGTGGTCTAGTACTCACAGATATACGCTGGAGACATGTATCCGAACGTTATGGATATTCAAGTAAACCTTTCATTGCAGTCGGAGGACCTCGTGTAAATTCTGTCGCAAGAAATATTGCAAAAAAACTTGGGATCAAAGAAACTAGTAGTGCAGTAGGCTTCACTAAAATTAATGGGATTCCTGTAGGATATGTATGGGGCAGAGACGCTAGGAAAACTTTGCTTCTAACAGACACATTTATATCAAAATATTTAAATAAATTTATAGAAGAAATATTAAAAAGAAAATGAAAAACACAAAAAATATTAAGTAATAACTAAAATAAAAGTTCTTTACACATCTTTATACCTCAAGTATTTGCCGAGCTCTGGACTACTATATTTTTCATTTTAGGCTAAAAATATTTAAATTGAATTCAGATAGAAGAATTAGATAAAGTGTTAATACTAGAACAAAAACTGCTGGCACATGAAACTAAGCCACAAAACTTCCCAATAGTAGAAGACGTGCTAGATAACTTAGATGAAATAGTTAAAGAGATAAATCAAGGAGCAAAATATCTCCTAGTAGGAGTCCCAGAAGTAGGAAAATCAGTATACCTACTAGCAGTAGTCAAGAAAACAAAAACCACGGTAATAACGTCACCCAAAGAAATAGACCAAGCACTACAATCAAACAACATAATACTAGTAGATAACTTCTACCAAATAATAAAAACACTAACAATACTAAACCAAAAAGAAAAAATAAATAAACTACTACAAAAAGCATCAATAATAACACTAACACCATACCAGTACGAATGGATACAACTAAACTACCCACAAATCTACCAACAAATACAGCAACTAAAATACAGGCCAAAAATACTCAAATATAGCCAAGAACAAGCAGAAAAAATAACACAACAAGTACTACACCACTACCAAATACCAATAACACCAAAAATACTAAAAACAGCAATAAACAAAAGCAAACACAAATACATCTACCAAGGAAAACAATACGAAACATACATACCACTAACAGCAATAAAAACAATAAAAAACGCAACAATATTAGAAGAAAAAATACCACCAAGAATACTATCAGAAATAAAAGCACTAGCATCAACAATAACAAACAAAATAGACACAATAGAAAACCTAATAAAACCAGTAGCAGAAACACTAGCAATAATTATACCAGGAATAAGCCTCCTAAACCCATCACTAGCACTAATATCACTAACAATAAGCAGAATACTAGAAGGATTTCCAGAACAATACAATACACTCCTACCACTACAACAAGTAACACCAGCACAAAAAGAACAACTAGAAAGAAAACTACACCTAGAACCAGGAACACTAAAATACCTAACACCAACAACAATAAAAACAATAAGCGAACACCTACAAAAAACAGAAAAACAAATACAACAACTACTACAACAAACAAATCAACTACAAACGATATTAAACGAAATAGAAAAGAAACTACAAGAAATAATAGAAAAACTAACAGAAATAGAAGAAAAAATATCAGGATACCAGACAATAGAAAACGACGAACAATTACAAGAAATACTAGGAATAAAGTACCCAGAAGAAATACTAGATCCATTCAACCCACAAATTCAGCTAACACTAGAAGAACAAAAAGCACTAACACAATACAGAAACACAATCATAGAAATACTACAGCAAGCAGAAAACAAAATAGTATTAATTACAGCAGAACCAGGCTGTGGAAAAACCATAACCCTTTACCTAACATACCAAAAACTAAAACAAACACACAGAGTAGCCTACATAAACCCAATAGTATTAGAAACAACAGGAATAAAAGGACACACTAAAACAAACACATACCTAATATTCGACGACATAAGAGAAGAACAACAGCTCAAAAACCTACTAAACACAATACCACCAAAGAAAATAATAGCAACAATAAGAAAACCAAAACTCAATCAATACCAAGAAAAATACTTGACGCAACTAAAAGAAAAAACCCATATAATAGAACTAAAGCCAAACAGACAACTAGCAAAAGCAATACTCAAAAAGAAATTCCAAGCAATAACATACGATCCACAAGCAATAGAAATAATATTAGACAAAATAAAGACAGCAGAGCAGGAATATATATTAAGATTTCTTGCAGAAATTGTTGAGCGGGCGAAAAGAAAAAACATTAAGCTAACAGTAGAGGAAGCAGAAGAAGTACCTTCGTCAATATACAATTATATTGAAAAAATACTGTTAGAAGACTATATACCACTAACGCAGCCACTTAAAATAAGAGTAAAAATATTCCTTGAACTAGTAATACTAGCATATAAAATGAAAGCAGGAAGGAGCCTATGGAAAGTAACGCTCCAAGTACTAGACGACTACCTAAATAACCTACTCGAAACACCAGGACACACAACACTACTACAAGACTTCGCAATAGGAGAAAAAGTATCGTTACCACACGAAACATGGGCAGACACTATCACAAACATACTAGAAAACAAAAAACAACCACTATATAAAATAGCACAGGAGATAATACAGGGATATGAAATATGGCAAATAAAACTAAGAAAAGAAATAGCAATAAACCATCAAATAGAGTGGACAACAGTACCCTATACACTACTAGCAAAAACAATACAACTAACAAAACACAACAAAAAAATACTAACAAAAACACTAGAAGACATGACACCAACAACATTCATAGAACTATTTGAATATAAAAACACTACAAAAGAACTAGAAAAACATATTCCCCTCCTGCTTAAACTGCTTAAAGAACACGAAACAGCCGAACCAGCACTATGGGCAATCAGAGCAATTGAAATAATTGCTTTAAAGAGCGTTGAGCCATTTAAACCATACTGGGATCAGCTCATCCCCCTCCTGCTTAAACTGCTTAAAGAACACGAAACAGCCGAACCAGCACTAAAAGCAATTGAAATAATTGCTTTAAAGAGCGTTGAGCCATTTAAACCATACTGGGATCAGCTCATCCCCCTCCTGCTTAAATGGCTTAAAGAACACGAAACAGCCGAACCAGCACTAAAAGCAATCAGAGCAATTGCTGAGGAAAGTATTGAGCCATTTAAACCATATATTCCCCTCCTGCTTAAACTGCTTAAAGAACACGAAACAGCCGAACCAGCACTAGAAGCAATTGAAATAATTGCTTTAAAGAGCGTTGAGCCATTTAAACCATACTGGGATAAGCTCACCCCCCTCCTGCTTAAACTGCTTAAAGAACACGAAACAGCAGGGCCAGCACTAAAAGCAATTGAAATAATTGCTGAGGAAAGTATTGAGCCATTTAAACCATATATTCCCCTCCTGCTTAAACTGCTTAAAGAACACGAAACAGCCGAACCAGCACTATGGGCAATCAGAGCAATTGCTTTAAAGAGCGTTGAGCCATTTAAACCATACTGGGATAAGCTCACCCCCCTCCTGCTTAAACTGCTTAAAGAACACGAAACAGCCGAACCAGCACTAAAAGCAGTTGAAATAATTGCTTTAAAGAGCGTTGAGCCATTTAAACCATACTGGGATCAGCTCATCCCCCTCCTGCTTAAATGGCTTAAAGAACACGAAACAGCCGAACCAGCACTAAAAGCAATTGAAATAATTGCTGAGGAAAGTATTGAGCCATTTAAACCATATATTCCTCTCCTGCTTAAACTGCTTAAAGAACACGAAACAGCCGAACCAGCACTATGGGCAATCAGAGCAATTGAAATAATTGCTTTAAAGAGCGTTGAGCCATTTAAACCATACTGGGATCAGCTCATCCCCCTCCTGCTTAAACTGCTTAAAGAACACGAAACAGCCGAACCAGCACTAAAAGCAATTGAAATAATTGCTTTAAAGAGCGTTGAGCCATTTAAACCATACTGGGATCAGCTCATCCCCCTCCTGCTTAAATGGCTTAAAGAACACGAAACAGCCGAACCAGCACTAAAAGCAATCAGAGCAATTGCTGAGGAAAGTATTGAGCCATTTAAACCATATATTCCCCTCCTGCTTAAACTGCTTAAAGAACACGAAACAGCCGAACCAGCACTAGAAGCAATTGAAATAATTGCTTTAAAGAGCGTTGAGCCATTTAAACCATACTGGGATCAGCTCATCCCCCTCCTGCTTAAATGGCTTAAAGAACACGAAACAGCATGGCCAGCACTAAAAGCAATCAGAGCAATTGCTGAGGAAAGTATTGAGCCATTTAAACCATATTGGAGTGTTATGGAGAGCCTTTTTGCTAACCTTTTAAGGGATGAATTTGTATACAGTCAAGTTTGCATAGTTGTTGGTGTTTTTGGGTTGTGGGATTTGAGGAGTGGTGTCTTGTACGAGTTGATGCTTGGTTTGTGGAAGAAGGAAAGAGATTGTAGGGTTGCGTTTGGTCTTGCTTGTTATGATTTTGAGGAGGCTGTGGTGTTTTTGAGGAGGAATTGTTCTGACTTATATGAATTGCTTGTTGGGTTGAGGGGCAGGGTTAGTGGTTAGTTTTGTTTAGGTATTTTTTGAGGTTTTTTAATGTGTTTTTGGGTGGTTTGTATGTTTGTAATTGTTGTTTTATTTTTTGGATTTGTTTTCGTGTTGGTGGGTATGGGAAGTTTCTTGGGAATTCGCTTGGTTTTTCGTTTGAGTATGGTCTGTTGCAGCCTGGGCATCCTGATGTGATGAATGGTTGTCCTGTTTCAATAATGTCTGCTAGGAGTCCTTTTGATATTCCATAGTCTGTTATCTGTTCTGCTTGATTGTATTTCATGTTTTCGGCGTAGGTGATTTCATTGTTTATTAGGTAGCGGGCTAGCTGTATTCTTCTGTATTGGCTTATTGGGGGTCTGGGCCATTTTTCTAGGACTGAGCCTTCTTCGGGGTAGAATGAGAATAAGTGTGTTTCGGCGCCCATGTCGTGTGTTTTCTGTATTAGTTCTACTGCTTGTTTTTCGGTTTCTCCTAAGCCTACTATGAGGTGTATTCCTACTTTTCCTTTGTTCATGACTTGTACTGCTTCTTCCACTCCTTGGAGATATCTTTGCCATCTGTGTGGTCCTCTAGCGGCTTTGCCTCTTAGTAGGTCGAATATTTGGGGTGTGGCGCAGTCTATTGCTATTCCTATTCTTTCTGCGCCTGCTTCTCTTAGTTTCTTCATTTCTTCTTTGTGGAAGAGTGTTGGTGTTATTAGTGCTGAGATAGGCATTCCTACTTCGTGGTATATTTTTCTGATTACTTCTATTTCGGCTTCTACTGCTTTAGGGTTTGTTATTGTTGCTACGCATACTCTGTAGGGTCTGAAGGAGCATCCTGTTCTCAGGATTTTCTTGAGGGAGGCTATTACGTTGTCTAGTTTTCGTAGTGGCCACTCTACTCTTATTAGTGTTTTACAGGCTGCGTCTTTAGCTACTTCTCTTGCTTGTCCACAGTAGAGGCAGTTTGCTTTGCATCCATCTTTGAAGTATAGGAGGAGGTTTATGCAGTATGGTACTGCGTTTCTATAGAATTTGCCTGGAGAGAACCCGAGGACTATGTCTGCAGCTGTGCTTGTTCTAACGTATTCAGGGGACTCCCTTATGGGCATATGTTTCCTTGAATAGTGCTCCCTAATGCTATAAAAAGTAATTGGTGGAGATCGAGATATCTAGATATCATTATATACTGGTTTTCGTTAATTTTATTGTGGGTAAGAGAGGTGTTTTCTTGAGGAATATTGATGAGGAAGTGTATCGTGAGGTGAAGGCGAGGGCGGCTTTATTGGGTATAACTGTTAGTGAGGCTGTTAATATGGCTTTGCGTGAGTGGCTTAGGAAGCCTGTTGTTGGAGTGAAGGGTAAGAGAGATTATTTGAAGGATTTGGCGGAGAGGTTGGCTAGTAAGTATTATGAGGAGGGGAGGAAGGGGTTTTTGGTAGTAGTTAGTGAGAGGGAGTATTATTTGTGTAGTAGTATAGAGGAGTGTGTAGTGTTGCTTAGGAGGCTTTATAGGGAGAAGAAGATTAAGAGGAGTATTATTCGTGAAGTGAAGCCTAAGTCTGTGAGATTTATTGAAGTGGGAGGTGGTGGTATTGAAGTTATTTGAACGATATGATGATTCTCTTAGGCCGCCTGCTCCTGTGGTAACTGTTGTTGTGGCTAATCCGGTGAATGATTTGCGGGCTGAGGTGAAAGCTTATGTTGACACAGGGTTTAGTGAGACTCTGCTTTTACCTGAGGAATATTACGATAAATTGTCTTTAATGCTTACAGAGTTTGATGAAGACTGCTATGCTGTGCATGGTGGATTTTTTCCTGCGAGATTAAAAATCGTGATTGTTTTTATAGAACTTAATGGTTTTAGAAAGCTTATCAAAGCATATGTACATCCTTATTTGAGAAAGGCTCTTTTGGGTAGGGGTGTTCTCAATATGTTTTATCTTTATCTTAAGGGACCGGAGAAAGTTTTGGAGCTTGAGGTGCCTTAGTGTATTTTGAGTGATATGCTATTGAGGCGCAGCATTCGTGGTGTATTTCGTATTTAATGTTCTTAGATGTTATGTAGTTTAGTGCGTCTTGGCTTGGGAATGCTATTCCGTTGAAGCCTAGGTCTACTGCCTTGTACTCTATTTCTCTGATCTGTCTTGGTCTCATGCAGCCTAGTGACATAGGAGCGGATATTTTTCTTCTGGCGTACTCCATTACTTTTAGGATGTAGTTTACTGGAGGGGGCTGGGCGTTTTCTAGGGGTGTTCCTGGGTAGGGGGTGAATACTACTATTACTAGTGCGTTGCAGCCTATTGATGCTACTATGTCTACTGACTTGAGTTCTTCGCTTGGTTTTCCTTCGTTTAAGCCTACTACTATGTGGGGTGCTACGGGTACTTTGTGTTCTACTAAGTGTTTTAGTCCTTTCCAGTAGTCTTTTGGGCTACAGTTTAAGTTGAGTATTTTTCTTATGGCTTCTTGGGAGGAGACTATGTCGTATAAGACCATATCTACTCCGGCTTTTTTGAGTAGTTTTGCTCTTTGTTCGTCTACGAGTCCTGTGTGGATGAATACTTTTAAGCCTATTTTCTTTAGTTCTTTAATTGCATCTACATAGTCTTCGAATGGTACTCTGCCCTTTTCGTCGCTTCCTCCACTTACTAGTAGTCCTCTGTACCCCCTTTCCCGTATTTTTCTGCCGAACTCGACTAGTTCGCTGGGAGTTTCTGCGGGTTTCATGCGTTGTAGTATTCGTGCGTAGCAATGTTTACACATGAGTTTACATTTAGATCCAGTGATGGAGACTGCTGGGAAGTCTTTCCCCTCTACGTTATATACTGGTATTAAGTAGTGAATCATACTCGTGGCGAATACGTGGATTATTTTTCTTGAATACATATCTCTTCTAGTAGTTATTGGTGAGAGGTATATGTGAGTATGGTGTGATTTCTCCTAGTAGACTAGTGCTGAATATTTTATTTAGAGCCGAGTTTTGAGTTTAGCGAATTTCCAGCCATAACTGAGGTAGCATGTAGTCGAGGATTTTTGTGAGCTGGGGTTTCCTGGGTAAATGATCCACTTCTACTGTCTTTTAACTCTTTCTGAGATCTACTCTGAGTATTTCCAGTATTTCTTCCTATGGTTCTAGCTTAATTGTGTCTGATATTTTGTTTTCTTGTTTAGTAGTGATGATTTTGCGGAGTTTAATGAACTTTCCCTGACCGAGGTTAGCTGTCCTCTAGATTTTCGATAAATATAAGTATTTTTGTTAAGAAGTGTATACGTGGTTGAGGATCGTTACTTGTGGTTAGAGAAGCTAAATGATCCTAAGGTGTTGAAGTGGATTAGGAGGGAGAATGAGAGGACTAGAAGTCTTTTAGGCTCTTTGCCCGATAAGTACTATGAGGCTTTGAAGAGGTTTTGTGAGTATCCTGTGGTGAAGCTTGCTAGGATTACTGAAAGAGGGTATTTTGTTCAGTTGCTTGAGAATGTTTCTCAGAAGATTGTTTGGCTGCATGGCGGTGAGAAACGTATAGTTGTTGAGGGAAGTAGGCTTGAGAGGGATTCTGTTTTGACGTATTTTTATGTTAATAAGGAGGGTAGTAGGCTTGCTTACTCGTATTCTATTGCTGGTTCTGATGAGCAGATAATCAGAGTTATTGACTTAGATTCAATAGAGGTTGTTGATGAGATTAAGGGCGCTGTAGGTAATTTGGTTTGGGTTGATGAAGATAGGTTTTATTATGTCAAGATGTTTCGGCGTGAGAAGACTCCTGATGGTGTGAACCCTCCTGCTTCAAGAGTGTTTTTGAGGGAAGATGGCTCAGACACTATGGTTTTTGGGGAGGGACTTCCTCGCTCTCATTTTATTTACTTGCATGAGACTAGTGCTCGCGATAGGATTTTGGTTAGAGTTAGTTATGGGTGGGCTAAGAGTACTCTTTATGGTGGTAGGTTGAGTGATCCTTTTACTTGGACTAGGGTTTATGGTGGTGACTTTGTTGTTAAGCCTGTAGACTATTTTGATGGGTATTTGGCGGTGTCTTATGATGGGGATGGTTTAGGTAAGTTAATTAGAGTCAGGGAGGATGGTAGTGTAGAGAGTATTGTTTCTGAGAGCGAGTATCCTCTTATGTACGCTGTTATTGTGGGAGATAGAATTCTTGCGTGTTATTTAGCTAATGCCTCTTCTGTATTTAGGTTGTTTAAGACTTCTGGAGAGCCTTTGAATGTTATTGAGTTTTATCCTCCTGGGAGTGTTTATTCTATGCACTCTAATAGGCGTGAAGCTGTTTTTGTTTATACTTCTTTTACTGTGCCGTTTAGGCTCTATAGTTTTAGTGATACCTTGAGGATAATTGATGAAGCTGTGTTTAGTGGAGACTATGTGATTGATGAAGGGGTTGTTGAGTCTTATGATGGTACTAGAGTCCACTTCTTTACTTTTAGTAAGAAGAAGCACTCTAAGGTTGCTCTTGTATACGGGTATGGTGGGTTTGGTAAATCGCTTACTCCCAAGTTTAAGCCTCAGATAATGCCTTTTATTCAGAAAGGTGGAGTCTATGTTGTTGTGAATACTAGGGGTGGTAGAGAGTATGGTGAGAAGTGGCATAGAGAGGGTATGAGAGAGAAGAAGCAGAATGTTTTTGAGGACTTTAAGGCTGTGCTTAAGTTCTTTAAGGAGAAAGGCTACAGGGTTGCGGCAATTGGAGTTAGTAATGGAGGCTTACTAGTAGCTGCCGTATTGACTCAGAGTCCTGAGCTCCTTGACGCTGCTTTAATAGGCTATCCTGTGATAGATATGTTGAGATTTCATAAGCTCTATATTGGGAGAGCATGGATTCCTGAGTACGGTGATCCAGATGACCCTAAGGACGCAGAATACTTGCTTAAGTATTCTCCTTACCATAATGTGAGGAAAACAAAGTATCCGCCTGTTCTGATTTTTACTGGTCTCCACGATGATAGAGTTCACCCAAGTCATGCATTGAAGTTTGTTGCTAAGCTTAAAGAAATTGAAGCTCCTGTCTACTTGAGGGTAGAGACTCGTAGTGGACATTCTGGAGCTGCTCCTGAGATTAAGAGGAGGGAGGCTGCTGATCTCCTAGCCTTTCTGGAGAAAACTCTATTTAAGTAGAATTAGCTATATGTTTAGTAGTGCTTGTTTATTTACTTTTCTCCAGTAGTAGTTGAAGAAGGGGTTTAGTATGAATCCTTTTTCTACTATTTTATCATATTTTTCTATTATTTTATACGCGTAGTCGAATGCTGTGTTTGTTACTTCGAATAGTTCTTTGAGAGAAGCTTCTCCTTTAACATATTTGTCTCTGAGTTCTTTAGCTAGTTTTTCTAGTTTTCTTTCAAGCTTTTCTACTTCCTTTCTTATTTCTGGTGCGTAGGTACGGTATTGTGAGAGTAGTTTGCGGTGGAGTTTTTCGTGTTTCCACCATAGGCTTTGAGGGTCGTATGTTCCTTTAGGTTTGCCTATGTCTGGTATTCCTGCGGGTATGAATACTGGCTTATATAAGCTTATGCAGGGTGTTGAGGTAGCTGTTACCCAGGATAGCTGTAGGTCTTCGTAGAGGAGGACTATTAGTGAGCCTGCTGTCTGCGAGGGTCTTGTTGTTCCTCCTGCGTGCATGCATATGTCTTTCATTGAGCCTCTGACTGGAGTGTAGTCGAGGTCTGTGTAGTGGCTTCTCATTATTTTCTTGATGTAAGTGAAGTCTATTTCACCTATTTTTTCTTCGAGTTTTCTCTGAGTATATTTCTGTCTAATTCTGCCCTTAGCGAAAAATGTGTAGAATAGGTCTGAGTAACACTTGGCGAAGCTGAAGTCTTTGTCGTCTCTACACCAGCCTTTCTCGACTGCATGATCTATTAGTCTAGGTGATGCTTTATCCCATTCTCGTTTAATTGAAAGAGCGTTTGAAATACTTCTAACGTTTTTCACTTTCTTAGCGACCCAGTATTTTCCAGCTGTCTCGAGAACCCATGCTTCCTTTGGATCAGCTATAATGAAAGAGTTGTGATAGTACATTTCTTTCGTGAATCCACAGTTTCCGCCCTGCCCATATTTCTCTAAGAGACCTGTAATGAGGTCTAGCGCTTCTTCGGCAGATTTACAGCGCTCGAGAGCTAGTCTAAGCATATCCATTCCAGTTAGCCCTGTCTTAGAGTAGGGTTCTTTAGTGAAGACTGCTTCATTGCCTATCACTAGTCCGTGTTCATTTACTCCCATTTCAGCCCCCCACATCCAGAAAGGTCTGCAAATGAGGACAGTGTGGGTTTCTTTTACTTGCGGGACTTCGATGTACGTGCATTTTACGGTTCTTGCTTCATGTTTTAGCCGAGGGTATATTTCGACTAGCTGTGCTTCATTTGGCTCGCGGTCACTGTTTTTAGCGAAAATACTGCAGTTTTCTTTAGTAGAGTTTCTTAGAGCGACTAATGTATCGCACACAAGAATAAATTCGAGGGAAGTAAAAATACTTTATTAAATTGAAGTGAATTCTTTTACTTTTTCTTCGTCTATTCTTTTGATTACTTCGACTACTAGCTTTACGGCGTTTTCTAGGTCGTCTCTGTGGAATACTCCTACGTGACTGTGTATATGGCGTGTCGGGACACCTATGACTATGCTTGGTCTACCTTCTTTATATAAGTGGAGTCTGCCAGCGTCTGTTCCTCCGCCGGGTACTACTGAGAGCTGGTAGGGTATTTTGGCTTCCTCAGCTACTTGAACGATGAATTCTTTTAGCTTCTGGTTTGGTATCATTGAGGCATCGTAGGTAACTATACTCGGTCCCTTGCCTAGCTTTGTTGGTGCTTCCTGCGGCTTTATTCCCGGTACATCTCCAGCGATATCTACTTCGACTATTATGGCTACATCGTGTTCAGCTACCCAGCCTACAGTAGTTGCTCCTCTTAAGCCTACTTCCTCCTGTACAGTCGCGGCAGCGTAGTAGGTGTTTGGGTGATCTATGTTTGCTTCCTTGAGATACCTTAGTACCTCTACTGCGACGAAAGCGCCGAGTCTATCGTCGAAAGCCTTACCCATATAGGTTTTACCTTGATTTGACTTCATGAAGGGAGACCAGGGTGCAATAGGGTCTCCTATCTTAATACCCATTTCTTTTACTTCTTTCTCACTAGTAGCTCCAACATCTATGAACATGTCTCTCTTCTTAACTACTTTGTCTCTCTCCTCTGGTCTAAGCAAGTGTGGTGGCTTAGAGGCGATAACGCCTATTACTGGCCCCTTACTACCCATTATTACTACTCTCTGCCCTAGTAATACTTGGTCGAACCATCCTCCTAGAGGATGAAATGTAATGTAGCCTTCCTTAGTAATACTTGTGACTATAAATCCTACTTCGTCTACGTGACCTGCTACAAGTATTTTAGGCGTCTCCTTAGAGCCTCTTTTAACGAATATGAGGGAGCCTAGCTGGTCTCTTTTAACTTCATCTGCGTAAGGTTTAGCATACTTGTATACTTTTTTGAGAACACGGTTCTCGAAGCCCGGGGGACCGAATTCCTCACATATCTCTTTAAGAAACTCTATTCTCTTATCATCTAGCGTGTACACCTTTCTAAAACACGTCTCTCACTAAAATACTTAATGCCTCTGAAGCAGATTTGTTAGGGTTCTGTAATTAAATTGATATGATTAACATAACGTTTTTATATCAGTTCCTTAGTATACTCGTATGTGAGAAACGCTGTTTTCGCTCTGCTAGATAGTAAGGTAAAGTATGCTACTTTAGTGGAGCTAGTGAAGGCTTATTTAGTAGACTATCCTGTTTCAGCGAGGAAAATAGTTAGTGTATACAGGGTGGACCCAGCTACTACGTACGAGTTTCTAAGGAAGATGTACAGGAAGGGTATTGTTGTGAAGAGGAGCAGAGGTTATATTTTGTCAGATGGTAAGGTTTCTAGGAAAATATTAGAGTTAGTGGAAACTGTTTTAGAGGAAGAATCTGATGAGAGAGGCTTGAAGAGTTCTCTAAGAGTCCTGTATACTAGAGTTCCTTCTACTCTCTACTATGTATCAGATCCCACTGTCTTTAGACAGTACTGGCTGGGGAAAATAGAGTCTCCTCTAATATTTATTGATAGAGTGCTAGAGCGTAGAGTAAAGCTCGATGAACCTAAAGTAGTGTACGTATCGCTGAGAGGGAGAGACTATGTTTTCTCGTGGGAAGGACTGTACTCGGGCTTCAGTATAGTAGCTTCTCCTGAACAGAGCTACGCTGATTACTTGAGCTACGTGACTAAAAGTGAATACCAGAGCATACTAGTTGACATACTATGGTCTAGGAAACTCAACTGGAATAAGCTTCTCTCAAAATGTAGTAAGAGGGGACTGAAGTTAGCATCAGCTATCCTCTTATATAAGTATATGATTACTGGACGTGCTCCAGCAGTAGACGTGCGGTTTGAAGCTCTGGCAGACTATACTGCTATCGAGGAAATAGTTCCTCTAGCAACACCCTGGCTGTTCACAAATGGTGAAGACTACAGGAGAAACATATGAAAGACTTCATGGAAAAACTGAGTAAACTGACTCCCGGCGACACAGACTTAGAGGAACTATGTACATATCTCTTTAAAGACTACAAAGCTCTCCCCCAGAGCGATAAAACTCTCTTAAAAGCACACTCTGAGAGAATATGGCATATACTGAGGTTACTAAAGCTCATGGCAGAGTTCTTCGGAGATAAACTATCTTTCGGTGGAGGAGCTATAATAAACTACCTAATAGCCCCCCACTACGAGCTCGAGCCCCGACTCACCTTCGACTTAGACACAGGATGGCTTCCAGGATATAAAGCTAAGCGTGTAGTACTAGTAGAAATAGCTAAATTTAATAAGTGGTTAGCAGACTCAAATGAAACCTTAGTATTACCTATAGGCAAAGAGAGAGGAATACCCCTATATCTAGTCATGTATGACCGTGAACACGACTATTTTCCACAAGTCCTATCACTCTACATCCCAGTTATATGCAGACACGTAGGAGAACCCTTTTACTCTTACCTCAGAAATAGAATTGGAGTAGAGCTACACTTTAGTAGAATACTTGAACTCAAGAAACTATTCGAAAAAACACTGGGAGTTAGAGAAGCAAAAATAGATGAACTAAGGTTTGAGATAGCATCAATGCCTAATACGCCCACTATTAAAGTAAAACAAGTTTTCCCAGGAAAACTAGGCGAAGTAGAATTTCTGATGAGCGAGCTTGAGTGGCAGATAGCTCTAAAAATAGTAGGGAAGATAGGGAAAAACTTCGGAGAAAACATAGAATATGCTCTACACGATATACTGAAGGCAACAGTAGACTTAAGGCTAGTAAAATACCTAAATAGAAGCAGACTACTTGAACACTTAAAAAACCTCAGCCTTAGTCCAAGCCAAGTCCTTTCTACTGCTGAGAAAAACTTGAAGGTTCTAGCAGAAAAAGGAGAAACATACTGGCTAAGCTTCCATTATACATATTTAAGAAAGAAAATATCGCTCAGAGAGCTCGTCGAGGAAGCTTTATGTACTATAAAAGAATTATTTTCGCTTCTATAGTATCACTACAAAATTTATATTGGTGAAAAGCAAAGTTCTCTAGGTAATATGATATTCCTGGGCCCGTGGGGCCTAATAAGCGGGCTACTAGCAGCAGTAATAAGCCTTATCTTAGTCATTGTACTCTCAACTAAAGCAAGCTCCTTCTTGACCTGGAGACCAAGAAATCTAGGAGGACTAGTTACAGGAATGTTCTTCACAGCAATAGCAATAATAGTGGCATCAATTGTAGTACTGTACCTAATAGCAGAGTACTTCGGACTAGGACTAACACTGCTCCACTACTCAGTCTTCATAGGCTTCATAATGCTAATACAGTGGCTCGTATCACCCTACTTGATAGAGATCTTCTATGGAGTAAGAGACGCAGACCCCTATAGAGAAGGATGGCTTATACACACTGTAGAGAGGCTAGCAACTAGAGCTGGAATGGAGCCTCCTCGAGTAAAAGTAGCTGAAATAGACATACCCAACGCCTTCGCCTACGGCTCTCCTTTAAGCGGACCAAGAGTAGCAGTCACTAGAGGACTACTAGAGACTATGAGCGAAGAAGAAATAGAAGCCGTGCTAGGACACGAGCTAGGGCACTTAAAGCACAGAGATGTACAAGTATTGCTCCTAATAGCATTCCTACCTACTCTAATATATTATATAGGAAGAATATTAGTTGAAGTAGGTTTCTGGAGCGGAGATAGAGACAGAGAAGGAGGAGAGGGAGCCATTGTGCTAGCAGGACTAGTAGCACTCGTAGCCGGAATACTATTCCAGTTCATCGTAATGCACTTTAACAGACTCAGAGAATACTACGCAGACGCACACAGCGCACTAATCCTGGGAACAGGAAGACCCCTCCAGAGAGCACTAGCTAGACTAGACCTCATATATAGTAAAAGACCACGCTTCCTCAGACTTCTCTCAAGAAACAGATTAGCAGCCCTCCTATTTATCTACGCTTTTGCTGACATATTCTATGACCCAGTAGAAGCTCACATAAGGAGACTTATGAGAAAAGAAGTACCTGCAATAGTAGAAATATTCTCAAGCCACCCACCCATACCTAAGAGACTCAGATTCTTAGAAGACTTAGAGCACAATCTCTTAAGAAGATATTAAAGCATAAGATAAAAATATATTATTTTTAAATATATTTTATTTTTTATTAAGCTAACCTACAGCACTTCCATTTTTGTCATAGTAGTTTGTCGGTCTTAAAATGCTATAAATGTATTCTCCTCGATAATATATTATTTAATTGTAACTAAAAACATTGTATTCGCAATTGATATTATCTTAGAGTACATAAAAGATATATATCTTCTCCCACTCACTCATAACGATATGGTAAAGGCAAGACAATTAATTATTATTCTCCTCTTTATAGCATCTTACGCCTCATACTTCCTTACACCAGCCTTAAAACTCTCAGCCCAGCCAACAGCCGATTCCTCGGAGTATGGTCCCTATGACTGCGGAAAATACTACGCGGTAGTATTCTGGATACCCTGTGCCTCAGCCGGGAGTAAAGGAGTAGCCACTATGATGCTTTATCCTAAGCAACCTAGATACGGGTCAGCCGCACCAGTAGCTGTCTACGTACAGGGAGGACCATACCCAGGATTTTTCCCCTTCCTTAGAGAAGACTGGGATCCATTTGGAGTAATATGGATATACTTCATATTCCCTGGAGGAAAGACTACACTAAAACTCCCGAATGGTCAGAAAATGGAGTTCGAGAGCGGCGGAACATACGACTACAGGGGGAGCGCTTGCTATGAAGCACTTTACGCTGTACTACAGTTTGCTCAAGGTAAGCTAGCGAGCGGCTCTGGGAAAAAGATAGGAGACTACGTAGACTACCAGGTTCTCATAGATAATGTCGGTATGTATGGCTCATCCTATGGCGGAGTAATGGCTGCAATGATCTTCTACAAGTATAAGTCTGGCTTAGAAAACGTCAAGTACATAGTCTTCTACGAAAGCCCTGCGACAAACTTCCTGACAACAACAGATCTCGGTAGAATAGGAGAAGACAAAAACTGGAATGTAGATGCTGACGGCGACGGACTACCCTGGAATGACATCAGGAACCTAAAGTATGTCCCCGGCTCCTGTACTGAGACAAACTGTACTATAGACTTCTCTACCCTGAAATACGACGCTGATGTAGGCTTCTACTTAGACAACAACGGCAACGGCAAGCCTGACGGATATAAGGAGAAAACACTATTCATAACCGACGTAAACAAGAACGGTAAATCTGATCCAGACGAAGACTTCGTGTTCAGACCATGGGTAGTAGAGCTCAGTGGAAAGAAGAGAGAAGTATACTCTTATCTAGTGATGAAAGCAGCTCACGAAAAGGGGCTAACAGCCAGCCTGCCATCTGTTGTCATGAGCCTAGAGGAGACCTATAACTTCTGGTACGAGAGAGACATGGGCTTTCACTACGACGAGATAGTAGCAAACGCTCCTTGGATCAAAGTAATGCAGCTATCTTTCCTGAGAGAACACATGTGTCCAGCACCCGACTACCCCAATATCGTCGTAAACTACAATGCTTTCAAGAAGAGAGGCATATGGATTAGATTAAACCCAGACAAATGCTACTTAGACTATGTTTTAGGGCGAAGCGTAGACGCTCCCGACAACGACGCGAACATAGAGATAACGTTCAGCAACGTGAGAGACCACACTATAAAAGACTCTCGCATGAACTTAAACAACAACGAGAGAAAACTCATTGAGCAGGCTTCTGTAGCTGAAATGGCTGACAGAGTATACTACAATAACTGGAAGCCTAATCTCAATAAAGTATTAGCCGAGACCAAGGAGACTCCTGCTGGAGTTAAAGTACTCAGAGGCACTTGGATCAACATAGGTCCAGACGGAGGAGACAACTACTTTGTTTATGTCACATCAAAGCACACAGTAATAACTGCTACAGGAAACTCGGCTTTCATAAGCAGAGACGGAGGAAAAACGTGGAGGAGAATAACTGAAGTGAACTTAATCGACATAGGCTTTGTCTCAATGGCTGAAGCCAATGGAGTGCTTTTCGCGGGTGTAGGGAGAGGCAGAGGCTTAATGATGAGTACAGACGACGGCGAGACATGGGTTAAAATAAATACTGGGGTAGAGGAGCTAGAGAAAGGAGAGTACTGCAGCATAGTCTCAATAGTTGCCCTAAGCGATAAACGACTATTCCTCGGAATTAGAAGCCATGTACCAGAAGCCAAGTCGATAAACTGGATCTACGAACTGGTATATACTGGAGGCACGTGGAAAGCTATTAAACACGAGCTCCCCCCGAACACAGTACCTCCTAAAACAGGATGGATAGTCTACCGACTAGCATACGACCCCGACTTCAACGGGCAGTCAGTGCTCTTTGTCTCAAAGTATCCCGTCGGACTATACATGGTCACAAACCTAGACGGAAAATGGAAGTGGACTAAAATACTCGATAAGCAGACTACAGCTGTAGCGGTCGCAGAGGAAGAGAACATAGTCTACGTAGGCACGTACGACGACTGGATCTACAGAGGAGAATACAGCGGAGGAAAATGGACTTGGACTAGACTTAATCCCCTCGAAGGAGCAAAGAATCCTCCTAAGCTAGAGAGACCACCTATAATATGTGACATTAAAGTAGACCCATATAACCCGAACAGAATATGGTGGGGTTCTCCCGGAAAACTAGTCGGAGCATACCCCTATCCAGAAAACCATAGAACAGTCTTCGGAGTAGCAGCATGGGACCCAGATAACAAGAAGTGGCTACACTCCTTCGTAGAAGACGGATGGGGAGCATTTATCGCCGTAGATAAGCACTCCGAGGGAGAAAACCCAGAAGACTATAAAATATACATAAACGGCATCCCTGGAGCAAAAATAGCCTACACATGTTCCTACTCCTTCAAATCACTGCTCAAAACAGTAGACGGAGGCAAGACATGGACTCCGTCCTACAACGGCCTCTACGGAGAGTGTATGAACCAGATAAGTTTCCTAAGCCACAGCCCACACCCACACACCTTCGTAGCACTCTGTCAGGCTGGAATAGAGATAAGTTACGACTACGGCGAAACATGGGTAGATGACTTCGATCTGCCTCCAGGAGCAATTAGAGCAGGCTTCCCGTGGTACATGCTCCCATTCCCAGCAGAATACAGCTATAGTATCACAGTTGAAGGCAGGTCATATACACTGGATCTACTGCTCCTCACAGCATATCCAGGTCCAGTCCCAGGCGTCTCCGGAGGCACTAAGGAAAAGAGGTATGGGCTCATAGCGATTTCCTCGCAGTACATTATAGAAAACAGGCATAAGACAAGAAACTATGAAGCTGGAACAGTGAGGCTGACAACTAATCCGACGGTCTACGGGCTAATAGTAGACCACTACGTGGTACTAGCGCTACAGGAGGACGGTGTAGAAGTATACGACTTAGTATCAAAGACAAGCTTTATTTCGAGAAAAGGGCTCCCCACTAAAGGAGGCACATGTAGAATAGCCTACTATAGGAGCGGAGAAACTACTTACTGGTTTGTAGCAACATATGAGGGAGAGCCTATCTACAAGACGCAGGGCAATGACCACTACTTCTGGTTCGGTCCGAGCAGAATATTTATGGCGACAAACTTGCTCGCAGAGAGAGAAAACACTCAGTGGAAGCAAGTATACCCGTCTAGTGGCAAAACATCTAAAGGAATAGTGAGCATTGAGATAAGCAGTAAAGGAGAACTATTCGCTCTCGAAGCATCAGGCAAACTGATATATTGTCCTGACGTAACTTCACCAACTCCAGTCTTCAAGACACTAGAGCTGTCTCCAGCAGGTTCTTCGCCAACTCTATATACGTGCCTTAAAATAGATTGGAGCAAAGAAGTAGCTTATATCTCCTCAATAGAGGGAGAGGGAGTATACTACACCTGGCTAGAAGAAATCAGAAAGGCATCAAACACCGTTAAGATATACCCCTTCAATACAGGTCTCTCAACTAGACTGATAAGACATATGGCTATTACACCTGATGGAAAATACTTATTCGCTGGAGCATGGTGGAGCTCTTCCTGGAGAGTAGAGCCGAAAATATCGGTAGCACCAGCTCTAGGAACACTGAAGATAACCGCTCCAAGCGAAGTCTCTGTAGGAGAAGAGTTCACAGTAAAAATAGTCGCGCAAACCACTGAGGGACAGCCCATACCGAATCTCGCAGTAAAACTGTATGTAGGATCAAAGCTAGTAGGAGAGAAGACTACGGGAAGCAGCGGTGAAGTAGAGTTCACACTAGTCCTCCAGACACCTGGACAAATAGTAGTTAAGGCAGTCTCCAGCATAGGTGAAGCAACAGCAACGGTGACGGTCGTAGAAGCTCTGCTCAGAATAGAGACATCTATTCCAAATAAGCCTATAGTCAAAATAAATGGAAAAACATACATTACAGACAGCCAGGGAGCAGTAGAAGTAAAGGGCAAGAAAACATACACAGTAGAAGTAGTACCACTAATACCTCTAGGGAAAGGAGCTAGAATCGTCTTCGTAAAGTGGAGCACAGGACAGAAAACACCTAAAATAACAGTAGCAGTAGAAAAGAAAACAGTCTTAGTAGCAGAGTATAAGAAACAGTACTTCGTGAAAGTAGAGTCACAGTATGGTTCTCCGACTGGAGAAGGCTGGTACGATGAAGGCTCTACTATACAAATATCAGTACAGCCAACAGTAGACATAAGCTTCTTACAGCAAGCAGTCTTCGTGAAGTGGAGTGGAGACATAGACTCGACAAGCCCCACAACAACACTAGTAGTAGACTCACCTAAACACATAGTCGCAGAATGGAGAATAGAATACAAGACTACAACAATAATTCTCATAGCAGCAGTAGCAGTGATAGCAATAGTGGCACTAGTAGCAATAACACTAAAGAAAAAGACCTCTTCTCCTCCGCCACCACCGCCTCCGCCGCCGAGATAAGTTCGTCTTTATTTCAAGTATTTAAATAAGTTTAATTTTTTTAGCTTAATTATTTGCACAGGTGAGCTAATGCCTCTCGGCTTCTTTACTAAAAGACTAGAATTACTATCCGACAATGAAGTCTACATGATTAGGGAAAATGCGCTAGATATCTTAGAGAAAGTGGGCTTTGTATTTGATCATCAAGGAGTTCTTAAACTTTTCGAAAAATATGGTTCTGTAGTCGACTATAAGAGAAGACTAGTTAAAATTCCAAGAGAATTAGTTTTAGAAAGAGTCTCTAAAGCTCCTAAATTATCTTCAGTAAGTTCTCCTGACAAAAAATGTAGAACTAAGATAGGGGATGGGAAACTGAAGACTTCGATGTGCTGTGAAATTTACCTTGTAGATTATTTGAAGATGAAGCGGAGACTAGCTACTACTGAAGACTGTATTAAGTCTATAGTATTGGGAAATAGTCTAAAGAATATTTCATTCGTTACTCCCTTCGTAATGCCTAGCGATGTTCCTCTAGAACTAAGAGACATTCACAGCTTCAAGCTACTATTCATGTATTCAAAGAAACCCTGTGGCTCGTGGATCTACTCGCCAGATTCACTAAAATATATAATTGAAATGGGCAAGATAGTCGCTGGCGGTGAAGAAGAACTGAGGAAAATGAAGCTTATAAGATATGATGCAGAGCCTACAAGTCCTCTGCAGCTATCGAGGCACGCTATCGAGATACTAATCGAGTTATCTAAGTATGAGCAGCCTATAAGCGCTGTAGGATCAATGACCCTTATGGGAGGCACGGGGCCAGTAACTATAGCCGGCTCACTCAGCCTACAGACCACCGAAGTACTCGCTGGAATAACACTAGTAAATCTACTCAACCCCAAAACACCCATCTACTTTTTTACATCAATTCACGTACTCGACCAAAGAACAGGACTTTGCTGCTTCGGAGCCCCTGAAAACATACTAGCATGTCTAGCAGGCATACAAGTAGCTAAAAGCTTCAATTTGCCTTGCTTCTGTAACGTAGGACTAACCGACTCTAATTATCCAGACTTCCAAGCAGGCTTCGAAAAAGGCTTAAGCACAGCACTTGTTATAGCGGCTGGAGCAGAAGGAATAGGTGCACAAGGAATAGTTGGAGCTGATCAGGGAGCGAGCTGGGAACAACTAGTAGTAGACAACGAGTGGCTCGACTACTTCAATAGAATATTAAGAGGATTCGAAGTAAACAGTGAAACACTAGCACTCAACATCATAGAAAAGGTAGGGCCCAGAGGAAATTTCCTCAAAGAAATACATACAGTAAAACACCTTAGAAAAGAACTATGGTTCCCTAAAATCTTTAATAGAGAAAGCTGGGCTACATGGATAAAAAACAATAAGTCACTATTAAGTAAAGCCCACTCCACCGTAGAAACTATTTTGAAAGAAAACTACCCACCAGAACCAATCATCGACAAAAACATAGTCAAAGACCTCAATAAAATAGAAGAGAAAGCTAAACACGAACTCCACAAAAGACATTAATTTCCCCAAGCCGCCTCAGCGGTCTTCTCGCTCTTTCTAAGAACTATACTAGCAGCTTTACTAATCTTTACTTGATAAAAGATACCTAGTTATAAGCTATACTTACTGAACATCCGGAAAGCTTAAGTTAAGTTAGTAGTGCGTATTAATTGATGAAAACTAAAGCAGCACTTCTACTAGTACTGTTTTTAACACTTACTTTCTCTCAGACTATTTTTCCTCAACATCTTGAGGCTAAAAGCATTAAGATACTTGCTCCTGCTGTAGCTAGAACAGAGTCTGGTGAAAGAGGAGTATTGATTGAGATTACTGTAACGTTTATTCGGCCTGGCTCTGGGAAAGTGTATGTTTCTACAATGCCTTTAACTGAAATAGATATGCAGGCTTCAGTATACACGGCCGCTAAGGTAGCTCATAGGCTCGCGGGAATACCTTTCTCAAACTACGATTACTTAATTTACATAAAGTCTCCAGCGGTAATCGTCGGAGGACCATCTGCTTCAGCCTATATCGCTGTAGCAATATATGCTCTTCTCACAAACTCTAGTCTAAAGGAAGATATCTCTATGACAGGCTTCATAGCTCCAGACGGCACTATCGGTCCTGTAGGCGGTATCTTAGAGAAAATAGAGGCTTCATCTAAGATAGGAGTAAAGACATTCCTAGTCCCCGCGGGCCAGACAGTAGACTATGAAATAAAAGTAGTAACTAAGAAAATAGGCCCATTCACTATATCTACTATCACTAGAGAAAAAGTAAACGTAGCTGAAATAGCCTACAAGAAGTGGGGCATAAAAGTAGTCGAGGTGTGGAGTCTGAAACAAGCAGTAGAGTACTTTACAGGAAAATCTTTCAAAAAGCCTGAGATAGTAGAGAAACCTCCCGAGAAATACTTAATCACCATGAAGACTATGGCGAAGAAACTCCTCGAAAAAACATCTAGTTTACTTGAAAACCTTTCAGACACGCTAGGCAAGAGCTACATGAAAAAACTTGAAGATAAAATAAATACTGCGAAAGCTCTGCTAGGAAATAAACCATATGTAGCCTACTTAATACTCAGAAGTATCCTCAGTGAACTCTACTACAGCGACTCTATTGAGAAATGGAATAAAGGCGGAGTCTCTGCTCTAAGAAAAATACTAGACATTATCGAAGCAGAGTCGGCGAAATACCTAGAGCTAGCAGAAAAGGCAACTCAAGTAAATGCATTCAAGGCAGCTCTCCTCTCCGAAGAAGTCTCTTCAGCCGAAATAGCTATACTGAGTGCTCTTAGAGCATATAAGTCCTTCCAGCAGTTCCCCTTAGTGTCTACTCTGAAAGAATTCTTAAGGAAGATAGGTGAGGCACGAGCCCATGTCTCCTGTGCTTCAGCTGTAGCTGAAACCATCTCTGTAGAGGAGGCAGAAACAACTGTTTTAGAGAAGCAGGCTGCAATACTTCTAAGTGAAGCTAAGTCAGCTGTAGCCTACGCAGCAACACTAGTCGAAAACCCTAGTCTACTTCCTACAGCCGAAACCTACCTTGAGCTGGCTCAAAAAGCTTATAGAGAAAAACTCTACTTCTCGACATGCATTAGAGCTCTCAAAGCCCTTGTTTATGCCACAGTTGAACTAAACTTGATATCAATTAGGATAGGAGGCGCGTTAGAAAAGTACTTAGCCTACTCTAGGTCAATCGCACTAGAAGCACTCTCCGAAGCACAGGTAAACTCTACTTTACTGACCTACGGATACTTCGAGTATGCTGAAGAAACGGAAGACTACGTAGCTAAACTACTCTACTATAAAATGGCTTCATTCTACACAAAAACCCTAATCTCACTAACTGGAGAAACTAAAACAGCTACGCCGAAAGTCGAGAAAAACGAAGAATCAGCTCAGCAGACACCATTAGAGGCAGGAGAAGACTACATTATAAAGTACATTCTATTAATAGCTCTAGTAGTCATGGTCGGAGTAATCGTGTTTTACGTCATTAAAATACTTCTCTGTAGGAGAGGTGAGACACTTTGAAGAAAATAGCCTTAATACTTACTTCAGTCCTCTTAATACTCTTCTTATACTTAGTGGTGTTTCCTTCTCTCACTGTAAGAAAGGCTGAGAAAATAAAGAAAGTGAAATGTAGCTATGTAGAAAAACTTGAAATACTAGTTCTTGTAGACAATAATCCAAATACTAGTGCAAAGAATATTCAAACTGCGTGGGGACTATCAATTCTAGTTAAAACCGAAAATACTACTATACTCTTCGACACTGGTCCCTCTCCTGAAGTACTAAAGCACAATACCGGAGTCCTGGGAACAGATCTACATGAAGTAGACTTTATAGTCATTTCTCACGAACATGGAGACCATATAGGAGGACTAGAGTATTTAGCTAGAATCAAGCCCGGACTCAAAGTCTACATCCCGTCAAAAATCAGTCTTAGTGCAAAAAGGTGGATTAAATCACTCAACTTAACCGTAATCGAAGTAGAAGACACTCTTACTGTCGCTAAAGGTGTCTTTATAGTAGGGCAAGTATATGGTCCTCCATGGGAACAAGCTCTCGCAGTAAATACTTCAAGAGGACTAGTAGTAATTGTCGGCTGCAGTCACGCTGGAGTAGATAAAATAGTCGATAAGGCGAGAAAATCTTCCTCAAATAAAGTATACTTAGTGTTAGGAGGATTTCACACATATGCTTACTCGAAAAAAGAGTGTCGAAGACTAGTAGAGCGCTTAATAGCAATGAAAGTAGAGCTCATAGCACCAATACATTGTAGCGGAGATACTATCAGAAAGCTACTTGAAACAGAATATTCTAAACACTATTTAAGAGCCTGCGTCGGAACAAAAATCTCTATAGACGAGTAGGCACGCGTCCATGATTTAAAGCACTCTAGCAGAAGTTACTTTAATGCCGGGGTCTTGTCTTCTTCGATCACTTTGAGCCTTAGTAGTCTGGCAATGTTTATGAATTCTCTGCGGTAGTCGCCGACGACGGTTACTCTATGCCAGCCGAAGTTAGAGTACATGTTCCAGTTCTCAAGAATATTGTAGGCATCTGTTTCTACAGCTACTTTTGTTCTACAGGCCTTTTCCTCCTCAACATTAGCTACTATTTTACCGCTATGAATACTCATTGTTCTTTCTCTCAGGTTCAGCTTAACTGTAGTAACTTTTTCTCCAAGAGGCATTAGTACTTGGACAGAAACCCCTGACCTATCTTCAGCATGAGTCCTTAAGATATACTTGGCGCTATGTCCTCCAGGTCCATAGACTTTAGATGGTGCTACGCAGTGAGCATAGATTACTTGGTTTGAGCTCAAGTCTATTACAGGATCTGAAACGAAACTAGGTCTTCCTGTCAAATACTTTATGAGAAGCATAGTGGCGGTGGAATCTATGTCTGCTTCACATGTGGCTACATATCCGTCGTTATTGAGCTGGAAGAAAGCTAAACAGGGGTAAGCTAGTATTTTTCCGCCATAAACTAGTGCTAAACAGTCTACTGTAATAGCATCTGCTTTCTCTTTTTCAATAATCTTCTTGAGAGCTAAGTACATTTTAGCAGCCTTAAAAACCTCTTCTTCGCTTGTCTCAAGTATTCTTTCCGCTTCTCTAATCCATTTTTCCTTCCAGCGCTTAGCCTCCTCGTCATTAGTGTTTTCGTATACTTCGTTTAGTTTACTTGAAGAATACTGTATTAGCTTTAATCCGTATTCTTCTTCAATAGTTTCTCTATACTCGTCATCAATTTTCCTATCAGTAACTACTACTATTTTAGAGTTTTTGAACCTATAGACTACGTCGAGAAGCCTAATGTACTTGATAATATCCTTTATATTTGTGGCAGCAACTCCTAAAACAGAGTACCCTTTCCTCTTAGCCTTTGAGTATTCTAGTAGAAATTCTCCTGATCCCGCATACAGGTCGTCTACGAGTATAGTGGGCTTATTTTTCTTCAATATGGCTTCAGTCGCTCCAAGCCATATGCCGATGTAGTATATTACGTAGCCATCGACTTCACCTATTTCCTGTAAAATCTTCTCTACATCATCTCTACTCTGAACTAATTTTGCTACAAACTCTATTTCAGGGAGGTTTTCCTTAATTAGCTTCTCGAGTTCTTCTGCTCTTTTCTTGTAGTCATATCCTACGTAAGGCCATGTTCTTCGTTCAGAAGGAACAGCCGAGAAAATTAGCCCTACTCGAGGCTTTCTCATGAAAGAAAAATGTTTGAGAGATATAAAATACTAAGCTCAACTAGTACTCTATTATTGTTCCTGTTCTTACTTCACGATACTTTTCAGAATATTTTCGGCTTAAGTAGTTTTTAGCACTGTTTCCAGAGCAGTGTGAAGCCGAAATATACGTTGCTATTTCTGCTAGTTTATCTAAAGTCTCTTTCGATGGTCCGTGGAATCCCCCAATCACATGATATACTCGATTACCTGTGTCTTTTTGCGCTTTTAGAGCTATTTTGTCTACTCCGGGATGACTACAGCCCACTAACAGAACCAAGCCTTTGCCTTCTAGTTTTATTGCTAAAGCTATTTCATAGAAGTCTTTCCAGACCTCGAGAGGACCTATTACATAGACTCCCTTAAAGACCTCCACTGTCTTCTCTACTACTACGGGCTTTAACCCTAATTCCTCTAACTCGTGGCCAGGACCCGGCGGGACGTATACTGTTAGGCTGGGAGCTACTTCTCCTACTAGTTTGAAGCCACCAGTGTGGTCATAGTGGTAGTGGCTTAGGACAGCAAAATCGAGTTTGCTCAAGTCTATTTCCAGTTTCCCGGCATTATAGTCTAAGACAGACGGATTAGTGTCTGCGTCGAAAAGTATTTTTGTCTTTCCGTATTCAGCGTAAATACTTAATCCCCATTCTCCGAAAAGTCCTCGTCCTGGCTCATTATCTACTAGTACACTAATTTTAAGCATTTGCTCACAATACTTGATATTTATTTCCCATATATTAGCGTAGTGTAACATAAACTGAATGATAGCATTGGATGAAAATAATCGTTTAAGTCATCTACCTATATGAACCATGTTTAATTGATTATATGTTATTTAAACTCTTTGAAAATGTAGTGGATTTTAGTTATATAGTCGCTAGGGTATAGGTATTTCTTCAGGTATTTTAGGTACTTTTCTTCCTAGTGCTAGCTTCGAGAGTGTTGGTGAGAGGAGGACACTAGCTATTGCGAGGAGGACTAGTATTGAGTATATTTCTTGGTCAATTAGTCCTGCTGTTAAACCTAATTCTGCTGCTGCTATTATTAGACTGAGTCTAGCACTCATAGCGAAGCCCATAGAGAGACTCTCACTCTTACTGAAGCCCGAGACTCTGGAGATAAAGTATGTCCCAGCTATTTTCCCAGTGAAACCTGCTAGTAGGAGAGCTCCTAGTATCTCTAAGCCTCTAATATTTCCGAAGACTAGTCTTAAGTCTGTCCTAATGCCTACTGCTATGAAGAAGATTGGTATGAAGAAGCCGTAGCCGAAGCCAAGCAGTTTTTCTAAGAGTCCCTCGACTTTCTCCTCTAGTTCGGAGACAATTAGTCCTGCAGCGAAAGCGCCTATTATAGCGTGTATACCAGTAAACTCTGCTAGTGCTGCAAATCCGAAGATAAGAGCTATGCAGAGCCTAACATCTAAGTGATAGGCTCCTGTAAGAGCCTTTATTTTATCTTTCACAGGCTTCCACTCCTTTAAGATAGCTATGGCTATCATAATACCTAGCACTGAAGCTACGAAGAACACTAGTTTATCTGGAGAAAGGTACTCTCTTTCAATGACATAGGCTAGTGCAAGCATACTTATCACATCTACTAGTATTGCTGCACCGAGAAGAGTTTGAGCCATATCTGGGTTATCTTCGGCATACTCTTTTACTGTGGGAAGGACTACTCCCATAGATGTTGTTGAAAGAGCTACTCCAATAAATTCTGGAGGTAGCCCATAGTAGAGACCGACAAAATACCCTACTGTCAGCGGCACTAGGAAAGAGCCTAAGCTAATAGCTATTACTCTCGAGAACTTTCTTCTCAGAAGCCTTAGCTCTACCTCGAGACCAACTACGAACATTAAGTAAATGAAACCTACTAGAGCTATAGTCAGTAGCCAGCACTCGGCCTCCAGTATGCTCAGGAAACTGGGACCAAGTAGTATTCCTAAAAGTGTCTCAAGAACAATAACAGGTATCTTAAGTAGTCTAGAGAGTATGGGGGAGAACAATATTACAATGAATATTACGAACATCTCTAAGACAATGTTCTCAGACATCACAGCAAGAAGCGTAAGAGAAATTTAAAGTTATTGCAGTAAATTAAATCAATTACCTACTTAAAGCTTCCCCCAGAGAATACCGCTTAACAGCATATTAAGTATCTTATAACGTAGACGGTATTATCCACACTAAACAACCATAACAATAAAAGATAAAAACTCAGCTAATAGACCGTAGTGAGCTCTAAACTAGCTTTCTTCTTCCTTAACTTTAATTCCCGCTAACAATAAACTGAAATAAAATAGTTTCTTAAATCTATTTTTAAATATCTTTCCTATAATCCAGAAAACTGTGATGATTACTAGAAGAGTGAGAGCAAGCACGTATATGTTAGTTATTTCCATGTTTAAGATTACATATAGGTAAATTATTACAATAATCACTGTTATTGAAAATAGAAGTGCATTCTTGATATTTAGATCATTAGCGAATCTTATGGTAGAAAACCATAGTCCAGATATTATATATGCCGTTAAAATGTAATTTGACGTAAAAGTCATATTATGATTAAGAGCATTTATATAAACACTAATATGAAAAATTATAATTAAGATAATTAGCCTATTTTCCAGCGATGCACTCATGACAATTCTACGTAAACCTAAAGGCAATTTTACTGCTTTTATTAACCATGCTATGCCTATAAATATACATATATACTTATATAGGTCTTTGTATATTAAATCTATTATATCTGAAGCATAAAATATTATCAGAAAAAATATAGGAAAATAAGGTGAGTAAATAACATTTTCATGTACATCTGCAGCAACGATTCTTTGAGCATTTATTTTAATTGTTTTTAGAATAAAATATAGCATGTAAAAAGCTGATACATTATAGCATGCGATTAGCGCTAAGTCTAAAACATCTACAAGAAATCCAGGATTTTGGCATACGAAAACTATTAAAAGTAACCCAATAAAACATATGATAAGAAATATTAGCATAGTATTGATGTAAAAGAATCCTTTAGGAGTTAAGATCTGTCTGAGTAAAAAGACATAGAATTCATTCTCTAAAGTCTCTTTCTTTTCCCAAAATTCAAGTAGTTTTAAGCACTTTCTTTTCTTCAAAAATCTTGCAAGTTCTGTCCTGAAGGAAACGGTAATAAAGATTAGAAATAGAGGCAACTCGATATATAGTATACTTTCTATTAGCATTATAACGAGTACTCCAATGAAAATTGAGGATACTATTAGCAGTGATATGTAAGTCTTAAGTAGTTCATATGTTGAAACTTCTATTAAACCCCATAGTAAAACTAATTTCTCTTTTTTTAATAATTCTTTATCTTCAACTTTAGTTTTTCTGAGAAATACCTTATTTAGTTTAGCAGTAAAGCTCTCTCCCTCCCAGTCAGCAAATATTTTGAAAACATATGTTGCTGCTATCACTGCTAAGGGTACGAGGATAGGAGAGGAAATACTTGTTATAATTTCATATGTGTATAAATAGTGTATATGACAAATAACAGTCCATATAGTTATGATAATTATAAAGCTTAGGAAATATTTATTTAGCTTAGATTTTGTTAATTCTCTTATGAATTCACTTAGGAAAAGTATTAGTAGTATGACTGTAATAAATTCTATGACATTAAGATAAGCTATCTCTATGAATATGCTTAGTGTCGACAATAAAGTTCCGCAAATAGATAAAACCTTCTCACCTATCTTTAGGGCCCTAAGTATATTCGACATTCTAAACAAAATACGAATTTAGCTGATATATCTATATCTACATGTTTAATATAAATAAACTCTAAACTAATTCATTAACCTAGTGTTCAGTGAATGCTACTTTATTACTAGTTTAAAGGCTAGTGCAAGGAATATTAGTCCTATGGCTATTGCAGCAGCTGCGCCAGCATATTTCATTATATATACTATGTTTAGTAGTAGTGCTATTCCTCCTAAAATAAAGAGTACTCCTATTAGTGAGAGTATAATGAAGCTCGCTGCCTTACCAATACTTACTTTAGTCTCAGACTCGACGACAATTTTCTTAAGTCTAATAAAAGCCATTGCAAGGAACCCTAATCCCATTCCAATGGCACCCCCCACATCTGGTCGGTTAAAGAGTAGCCCGATGCCAGCGCCAATAAACATTAATGCTACGAACACTAGTCCTGCTGCGTGTTCAGGTTCTTCCCAGTTATTCACGTAATAGATTACGTGTAGGTTAATATAAATTTGATTCCATGCTTGAGATACTAGACTTGAGCTAAAAGTAGTATCTTGAATATAGGTTAGTGCTTTAAGTTAATACACTTAGTTAATAGGAGAATTTTCTCTTTACTATAATCCTTAGGTTAGTTTTTCTTAAAAGCTTAGTCTTACTTATCAGATGATTTATTGTGATGTTTCTTTGATAGTAGGTGAAGGTATTGTTGGAGCTGCTGTAGTGTTTTTATTAATCCTTTTTGTCTTGCATTATGTATTTCTATTTCTATTGGCTTATTGTCTTCATTTAATAGTATTATGATATTGTTGTCTAGCCACTCTGCATCAACAGCTTTTCCTTCTCTAATAGATATTGTGAGTATATCTACTTCAGGATCATACCTTATTATCTCCTTATTCACCATAGTGGAATCCACCGTCTCTATCCTTTCTTTTATCTACTTCTTTAATACATTTATTTTTAGTATAGAGTTAGTTCTGTTTAATGCTATGTAAGTAAAAGAACAGGAGATCTATTAAATTTAGTTAATATTATTAGTTAATGATATTTTCTGCTCTATCGAAATAATTTAATAGCGTCTATCAGAGTTTTAGGAAGTTTTCTATAATGTCTCTGTTGAGGACTTCGGGGTGGAATGATACTCCGTAGAAG